>Ga0214480_100366_pt1 | contig 23128 bp, 18 predicted proteins | sample M1_20Mar14CPVII9_3_FD_165042 | JGI IMG/M metagenome (GOLD analysis project Ga0214480, IMG submission 165042) | Marine eukaryotic communities from Monterey Bay, California, United States - M1_20Mar14CPVII9sort6BwellE17 | ecosystem: Environmental > Aquatic > Marine > Unclassified | place: USA... | reverse complement strand
TCTCTTTTGAAGTTGGGTTGTTGTATCCATTGTAGTTTAGCACGGTTTTGATGAAGTTGTTTGTCTAAGCACTAGATGCAGTATCATTCAATTATGCAGATAGTTAGCCACAGATCTTAAGATACATAACAAGCATGATATAGGCCATCAAAATATGGATACATGAACAAAGACCAGAAATATGGATACGTGAACAAAGGATACCTCTTTTAGTAAGGACAAGTAAGGACGCAGCTTCATGTTGATATACTTAGTTGATAATATTGAAACGCGTCATGAGTGGAATAAATAAGTCAAAGATATATGAAGAGTTGGAGGGGAAGTCTAACCAAGAAGTGGCGAATAAGTTGAAATCTATGACATCGAGAGAAGAGCGATGTGAAGTGAGGTCTGTGTTTATCTCACTGAGAAAGGAGGAGACTGGTTTGGTTGGTAAGTCTGATGATGAGGCCAAAAAGCTGTTGAAAGAGATGAAAAAAGGGAGCAGGAAGGCTCTGATGAGAAGCTTGGAACTTTCAGTTAATGAGGAAGATAATAGTGACAAGGGGGGTAAGAGTAAGAGTCCTAAGAAACGCAAGACGTTGGAACCTCATGTTCAGGTGGAACGGATTCTAGAGGAAATGCGAGATGGCTGTCCTTCCTTACAGATGAGGCTGATGAATGCTAATGATGCAGATAAGAAGGCTTGTCAAAGGGCTAATGAAACTGCTGAGAAGAGACGGACAAGGAATGAAGGAAATGCAGCAAACATGGCTAGTGTTAGGGCAAGGGAGAGGGCTAAAATCAGCAACAGCAAACCAACATATAACACGAAGCCTTGGGAAGTCCCTGGTAAGGATTTTACTCTTAAAGGACACGAGAATGATGTCACTACCGCAAAGACATTGTTCTATTCAAAAAATGGTCCCGTGGAAGAGCCAGTGTATCTGAAGTTGGTGGCTTATCAACATGTGATCGAAAGATTACGGGACAGAGGGGATATGTGTGCAGTTGCAAAGCTTGTGGAGCTGTTGGTGCTAAAGTTAGAAAGGAGGGAGTGTTTGATGAAGACTATCTGTGACGTCATCTCAAAAGAATTATACAAAAGTGAGTATCTAAAATGGGAAGGTCGGACCGAAGAGAGGCAGAGGATGGTTAGGTGTGACTGTGAATTGGAGTGGTTTGCTACCACTGATGTGGTCTCTTTAGACGAGTCTAGAACAAAGATAAGTATACCGTGGATCCAGACTCTAATTGGACTGCATCTGATTGTGCCTGGACATTGGTGGAATGACTGTGAGGAGGAAGACAAATCAAAATTATGGCGGTGTGAAATTGATTCCATTAATGATACAGACAAAGAAGAAAAGTACTTTGGGATTAAATGTCATGGGGATGGTGTACGCTACTGGATCAAGTATGAAACCATCAAGAAGTATGTGGATACGGACCACGATGATTACCCCAAGTATGATCTACCAGAAAAGCAACCTTCCATCGATCATGAGCTTAATGCTAGGTGCGAGCAGACTTTGCGTAGGTTGAAGGATCCTAATGGTGAGATTTTAGATTGATCTTTGATATCTTTTAGCTTTTCATTCTCTCATGTCTGTATTTCTTACTTTGTCCTTAAGCTTCATTATCAAGGTAAGCCGAGACACGACATTTAGTATCTGATGTTTTGTTTCTGTTCTAATAACTCTTTCAATCAAATCGATTTGTAGTATGGTAGATATTTGTGTTGGACATTGCTCACGTGACGTAGGTCGTTTTATTGATTCGCATAAAATCAGCCCCAAAGAAGCTGCACTTCTTATATCAAGGTATTGTGCAGCACAGGGACGTGGGTTGTCTTGGGGCGCAAAACCGTCTTTCTCGTGGAATGGCGGTACTTTCAGTGCAGCATCACTTCCGACATGTGCCTGTTGTGGAGTTCGTACTTTTCATATCGATAACAGTGATACTAAAGATGATGAGAGTGATAAAGACGTGATCGCAGGAATGGGGCTCCGTGGTGAAGCGTTCAGTAGTACTAGGCGTACATACCAGGAGGTAGAAGTGGATGAAACACTAATAGATAAGTTGCGATTGAGAGAGGGAGACGAAGACATTGAGATCGAAGAAGACCCTGTCGAGTCTAATGTTGAAGAAATTGATCATGGAGAGGACAGCAACGGAGACCGTGGTATCGAGTCCAATGATAATCAAGACAAGTGTAAGCTCACAGGCCCGAGGAGTAGGAGGACACAAGGCTACCATAGAAGATTGATGGAGAGAGAGCCATTATGTATACCATGCAGTGATGATGGTGATACGAAAGAAGTCGAGTTGTGGAGATTGCGTTCCGTCTGGCCAGCCAAGAAGCCCGAGGAACTTGAAGAAGAGAAAGACAACCTCCCTGACTATATGTTTGACGATAAAGGTAATCCAGTGTACTGCCACCTCCACCCTGAGTTTGTTAGAGAGGATATTTGTCCTGGAGAGAAGAATAGGTATTATGCGACGATATGCTCGTATTGCAAGAAAAGCTTAGATGGTAACAAGTCTCCGTGGAGGTCAATCGTCTCTGGAGTAGACTTTGGGGATGGCAATAGGATTGGTTTGGAACCTCTGGTTGAGCGTGAGCGTCAAATGGTATCTAAGCTCCGACATTTTTTACTGGTCATAAAAATTGAGAGTAACACCGCTGACGGTGAAAGAGTGATTGAGCGAGGACAGTCAGCAGTTAAAGGATGTGGGATCTACTTCAACCATGATAGTCCTTGTGTTGTAGCAGATTTGCTGTCGAGGGATGGTATTAATGGAGATGTCTCTCTACAGTTTGTTGGTCCTGAAGGAGAATTTGACTCCCTAGTCAAGAAGGTACAAATGTCTGCTAATGTTAAAGGGCGAGCGTGGGTCATATATCAATGGCTCAAGGTATTGCAAGAAGTCAATTGTCATTATCAATATGATGACAAGTTACCAGAGTTTGATGAAGTAAAGGCAATACTAAGCGATGCCAACGAAGCTCTTGTAAGCGACGCTGAATTTGTCAACGATGAAAGTGTATTGAGGGAGACTGAGATTGCCAAGGACGATGCTAGACATATTAGGACAAACGGTGGTATAGAGAATGATGTTGATGATATGGAAGTCGAGGAGTCGGGTGGAGGCGATGTTGACTTTCCCATGAGGTGTTCGTTTATAACACACACAAAAGTTGGCTCTGGAAAGGATGCAGATCGTGATTATTTAGAGAGTGCAGCAGAGGCAATGGGTGTTGACGCAAAAGAATTCGTCACGACTCTTTCAAGACGAGAAGGCACTCCACTGAATGAATATGAAAATGGCGATGGACTCCTTGCTAAATCGGCACCGGACGTGTTTTTATTTGGTACTGCATATAATAGCTCTCGTCCTACTCTGGACAAGTATCAGACAGAGCACCTTATAATGCAGTATACGACGAAGGCAGCATGCAATAGGCAGTTGCTCTGTCAGTTGTTTGAATCTAATCGAAGATATGGCGTAATTGGTAATATGCACGCAAAGGCATCGACGAATCCTAAAGAGTTCGAGAAGTTTGCAGATGAGTTCTCGACTAGTGAGTTCCAAGAAAAGCTCAAGGCCGCAGTCAGGAACCCAGAAGGATCAGATGCAAAGTATGTGCTGAACAAAGTTACACCTCTTCTTACCTTTGCTGGTAGGAAATCAGCCTTTGGTGCTCTGGAGAGGAATCAGAGTGCCGGCGAGATGCTTGCTTTGGGGCGACGATACGGTTGTGCTCCTGTATTCCTCACATTTGGCATAGATGATATCAATCATCCAAATGCTATTAGGTTTGCTCTTCGTAGTTCAAGTAATAATGACTTTCCTGCGGTTGTGTCGAGTGCCTCTCATGTTGAATTGGATCATGGTATCCCATTAGAAGATGAACACGAGGGAGTTGTTCGGATTCCACATGGCTATAAAAAGAGACTCAAACATATGAATGACAATCCCATAGGAGCTGCTCTTGCTTATAAGCAGGTTGTGCATGATATCATGGAGATATTGATCGGGATAAAACCATCGATGTACACTGGGGATAATGATAAAACATTAAAGACGGGTATAAACCTTGCTCGTAAAGGCTTAGTCGGTCCACCAAGAGCCTTCTTCGGCAAGAATGAGACTACTCATAGTGGATCCCTCCATTTCCATGTAATAATTTGGGCAGGAATTTCGCCACAGTTTGTTGAGGCTGTATCTGATATACCACGATTATGTAAGCATATATCAGAAATGTTAGAGTCTCAGTACTGTGCTCAGCTCGATAGGCATGTACATGTCAAAGACTTGGTGCACATGAATATTAAGACTGTCAAGGGATTGAAGAAACTTCGTGAGAAGAAACTTCGTGATTTAAAGGTGCGAGGTGGTCAATCCCTTTTTGATCATAATGATATGGAGAGTCCTATCAGCGGTGAGTTTTGTGATCTTATGCTTATTGTTTACACTATTATTATTATTATATCTAACCAAAACATAGTACATCATAATCATCTTGATGAATCCATAGATGACATAATGGAGTCTTCTTCTTCTATTGAGGGAGTACCGGATGCACCAGACAATGATGTCAGTATTGCTGCTCCGCCCAAGATCCACAGGCTTTTGTCTTTTGATTCCGAGAAAGGCAATAGTGAAGAGGAAGAATCGTCAAGTCTGGATACTTCAGACCCCAGGGCATTTGCTAAGTATGGCAAGACATTGTTGGAAAATAGATGTATTGACGGATGCGGTGTGGACGACCATTGTACTACACATTTTGATACAGAGCAGACGAGTCAAAAATACCCGGGTATCAATGTGGTAACTCCTACAAAGCCAATAATTTCATCTATGGATTTGAAAAGGAAAGGGGACAAGTCCATTGGCGATACGAGTCAGAATGTCTTCAGCTCGAGACCTAAACCAAGAGCAACGGAGCTTCCACCGGATCCAGAAATTAATGATGGTGACTTTAAGACGTTTGTTGCTGTTACAATATGTCACTGTGGCATTCACATACATACATTTACATGTAAGAAGCCGCCGAAGGGTTGGCATGGCTGTAGACTTTGCTTCCCGAAGGCTCTTAGTAATGGTACAAGACCCATAGAGTTAGCATCTTCTATTCAACCTGATGGCACAACACAGTGGGATGAACTGGATCCGCATGTTACTGAATATGAGACAGAGGAACCTCATGGATATACTCGAAAGGTGAAACAGGATTGTGTTGAAGCATGGGACCCTATCCGCGACCCTGAACGTTATACTACAAAGGAGGTCATATACCCTCTTCAATCTGATAGTAGCCGTACTATTGTGTGGGAGATAAATAGGCCTGAGTTAGATCCTTTGGATCCACTAAGCGAGGACGTGACGAAAGAAGATATGATATCAAGACTATGTGAGGAAATGTTGCCCGGTAAGGAGATCGGTGATAGAGTAGATATACGTTCATCTGTGTTCAAGGATGCCTCTTCCAGATTGGTAGCAGATCAAGTCGATTTACATTGTTTCAACAAGGACGACAAGAACAATTTCTTCTACACATTACTTTTGGGATTGATAGCGTCCTCTCGTCTTAAATCTGGTAAAAAATCTGTTCAGTGTATACGAAGAGAGTTGATGCATCATTTGAGCACAAAGTTACGTGATTATAAGTTTGATGAATCTGATGAATCAACTGTAGCACAGTACATTGAGTCCAGAATGGATGTAGAACAAGTTACCGAGGATACAATGGAGCAGTACATTCAGTTCATGGAGAATGTTACTGGAGATGATTGTTTTGAGGGGGGGGAACTTGAAATTAGACTCTTCGCAGAGAAAGAGAAACTCAACGTTGCTATATATGAAGAGGAGGTAGACAATGGGGGTGATAATATCAACAATCACGTTTCGTATAAGCGAGTCCAGTTTTTCGGCACAGACGAGACTGATAAAACTACCATCCATCTGTGTCGTGAGCGTAATAATGGTGGAAGCAATTCAAGACATTACCAAGGAAATGATGTCAGGCCTCCAAGATATCACTACACACTAATGACATCCAAGCTACAAGGTGTGATGGATAGTTTGCAAGTATTTAATCTGCAAGATTTGAAAATACTGTACGAATTAGTCTCAAAGTCTCTTGTGGATAGGAATGGTTTAGTTGTTGAATTCAATCCTGTTCTTACATCATTGCTTGGGTGTAATAGCAACTTGTTGTATCTTGGTTCAATGGAGCAAAGTAAGGCAGCGCTCTTTTACATTGGCCCCTATATTAACAAGGATGGTGTGAAGATAACTGACGCTTTACCAATACTGATGAAGGCTCAAGAGGATACCATCAAATACCCAAGCATTGCTGATGATAGAAACACTGCCAAGAGACGTATTCAGCATACATTAACACGAGCTGTCAACAAATTGAATGGCCTAATAGAAGTGAGTGATACTCAGATTGGCGCTAGTCTGTTACAAATGAGTGCAAGTTTGTGTTCGGACTCATTTGTTGTATGTAATACAACTGCTTATCGACGGTTCATTGATGCCGAACTTCGGCGAACAAAGGAGTCAACTGATATTCGTGGTGTTGATAAGTCGGGAGGTTTGGAAGAAGAAATGGAAAATATCATTGGGTTTGAAAATATTAACACGGAACTTCAGAATATGTTTTATCAAGGTGGTGATGGGGAGGATACTGGTGAGGTCAATGGGAGTGGTACTATCGGTGCACGTCATAATAATTCTACTGAAAATATAATTGGAGAAGATGAAAGCGACGGCTTCGATGATTTGGGAGATGATACTAGGCATTGCATTACTCAGAGTCAAAATGAAGAGGACGATCGGAGTCATAATGAAGAGGATTGTGAAGATTCTGCCTATTATATCAATGCATCTTTTGGAGCAGCTCCGTTTTACAAAACAAACAATGGTAGTAAACAACCTGTGTCGTATGCTGCCCTCTACAGGTATCGTGGCGAAGGCTTGAAATATTTATCGAGGTACGAATATTGTGCTCTTGTCAAGGTGGTTGAGAGTAAAGATGATTCATCTAGTTCTCCTAATACATCTTCAAGTTGTGGCAGAAAGAAGAGCAAAGCCTTTCCATTTGGTCCGGGGCTTGGTATTGAGAACAACTATCATCAAGTTTTGAGATCAAAGCAGTTGACTCCAAAATTTACAAGCAACCCTCCTCCTCCCCCAAAACGCAAGCCTCGACCTCCAGATCTAGACGAATCTGATGGGGAGTATAAGGTTCTCTGGGAGGAGTACGAAAATGAGCTCGACAAATGGAGAAAAAGAGCTGATAAATTTGCTCATTTCTACCTGACAATGTTTCGTCAAGAGGATACACTTTATGAGAGAGGGAATGTATGCAAATACAAGTACGACTACGAGGCGTTTGTCGAGTTCTACCTTCAGCTTCGTGTTGATAGTCGTGATTGTAACTTGTGTGGGAGACTTTTGGCACTGATTGATTCGATGGTTTGTAGTTGGAGAGTTGACAAAGATAAGAGGGAGATGCTTGCTGCGCATCGCGGTCGAGCAAAGACTATGTGGTCGGCAGAACAGATGGAGGCTAACAAAGTCTTCTTTGGTGGCAATCTCAGACCAATACTTGATGACGATGGAATGGACTATATATCTGATGTAGTACATGAACTTACATCTAAGGAGATGACAGATGCGAGGAAGCATCTTGGACATAGCAATGCAATACTTAGTACTCTTCACAAAATGACCGAAACTTCGAATGGCACTACCAATTCCCAGGGCCAATCAAGCTCAAGTGCCTCGAGACCTCCAAGTGTAGTTGCTAATGTGACTACCCTTCCGTTCAATATGGATTTGGATGAATCCAAACGACAGTCGAAGATTGATGATACATACATTGGCGATGATGCTAATGTTACACCTAACGCGTTCTGCGTGATCCCAGATCTCGATAGGAAAGTTGGTGCTTATCTAAAGAGTCAAGACCTATCCACTGATAAGAACATAGTTGTCGATTTAGCTCGTGATCACTTCGCAGCCATACGATCAGGGAGGGCTCAAGATGCTGACTATAAGGCACCAACTTTGCTGGTTTGCGGCAAACCGGGGAATGGCAAGTCAAAGATCATCGAGACATTAGATGGTATTGTTCAGATAATGAAAGTGGGGGAGCAAATAAAAAATGCTTTTTTGGGTTCAGCCGCTATAAATGTACGAGGAACGACTCTCCTGAAGTCTTGGAATATACCAGTGTTCAGTGAAGGGCAGAGGGTTACATTCAGACCTTGGAACGAAGACTCGTTACAAGCTCTTAAGAGAAGATTTGGTCACAATGTTAACAATATATGTGCTGTTGTGATTGATGAGGTATCTACGGTTCAGCCATACATGTTGGCATATCTCAACATTCGAATGCAAGAGCTGTTTGGTAATGATAAGCTATTTGGTGGACGCATGGTCATACTTCTGGGAGACTTTCAGCAAAAGCCACCCACTGCCGGTGGCAAGGGAAATAGTCTACCAGGAGTGGTAATGAAGCACATCGAGGAGGAGGGCAAACCTCTCACATTGAAGTCGGCCGAGAAACTTGGGTTAGCCGAAACTGGAGGGTATCTATTCTCCAAATTCCGCTACATCAAACTGACGAGTCAACATAGATCTGGAGATCCCAAACACATGGCAGTACTTAACAAGATGAGTGAGACAGGTGTAGTTACCGTTGAAGATCTGAAGAATACATACAAGAAGTTGTCTCGGGAGGACATGGAGAGTGACGATTTCCGCTTTGCAACTAACATTGTCACTGGTAATGCCGAGAGAAGAGAAATCAATGCCTGGCAAGCCAAACGATGGGCCGAACATTATGGTGTCAACACTGTTCGATGGCCTCGGAAAAGAGATGAAGCATCTTGGAAAGGAAGGCCTGGGACCGAAGAATGTATTGCTCATGCCATGCAGAATAGTTGTTTCTGGGAGTACTACATCCCCGGAGCAATGGGGTACTTAAACACATACAGCATCAACAGTGTTTCTGGATTGGCCAATGGTACGGAGATAAAGTACCACTCGCTATCGTTTGAAGACAAAGAACGAAGAAAGCAGTTTAATTTGAAATGTGCTCAAGCAAAGCCAGGCGATATCATTACTATAGACTCTCCGCCAACAGCGATCAATGTTGAGTTGTTTCCAGATTTTGGCTGGGATTCGACTTCCGAAACGGCGAAGAAGAAACGGGAGAGGAAGGAATGGCTTCGTAGTGGCAAAGGAAGTATCACAAGGAATAGACGTGTTGTTATACCTATCTCTCTCAGAGATGGTGGTAAAATCCAGAGTAAGAAAACATATGTTCCTGGCTGCACTCGATTGGATATGCATCAATATTATTATCATGACTCTTCTCTCATGATAAAGGATTGGTTTCCAATCGAGCCGGCATTCAGCATAACAGTTGATAAAGCTCAGGTAGGTGTAGAGTCTATCAGATCCACGATATACTGCATTGTGATTGATTCTAACCAACCTCTTTCCTTCTCTGTGTAGGGCAAGACCATCCATCGCATTATACTATCTATATCAAAACACTCCTTCCACCTCAACAAGATTAAATGGGAAGATTTGTATGTATCATTAAGTAGAGTTCGCGAAGGAGATCATATGAGACTATTGATCAATGGAGGTGATTGGGGCACAGTGTCTTATGTTTCGGATTTGAGGCGTGACAAATATGTTCATTGGTACTTCGGCGGTTATAAACTCCATCCTGATGGTGATGGGAGTATGATATGGGATTACAATCTGGCAAGGAAGAAAGCTGGGCTTGATAAGAAGAGAAAGATTGGACAGAAGAAAGGGACGGGGAAGAAGAGGCAGAAGAAATAGTATTTGTTGATAGAGGAGATTAGTTTTGTAATAATATAAACGAATCATAACTCCACTACTAACACATCTGATTTTATCGATAAAGAAGAGGAGATTATCTCATAGAACGAGTCTTTCTAGATCTGAGATTGCGACCACCAAAAAATCTCAACTTGATACTGTAAAATACACAAATACAATTACTCATCATCACTTTCATTTCAAAATCGTCCGCCGATCATCTTGAAACGATACTTTCGTTCCTTATTCATATACTTTAGACAGACATTACACACACGGTCGGATCCGTCGTTAAGGTCCCATTCTAAATCGTCCGCCGATCATCTTGAAACGATACTTTGAAGGAGTAATCATATACTTTAGACAGACATTACACACACGGTCGGATCCGTAGTTATCGTTAAGGTCCCATTCTTCTTTTTTGAAACTGTGCCTTTTCTTCCATGTGTTGCACATATTACACATCTTGACTTCCAATTTGCGACAATCTTTGCAAACGCGTTCACTTTCATCTTTATACCAATCACAATGAAAGAACCCAGGAAGTTTCTTCTTGGTTATGCACCGACTACATTTCTTTTCCTTTTTCATCTCAATCTCTTTCAGCTCAAGCCACCTCATATGATTCTTTTCAAAATTGCCATCGTACTCATTATCCTTGGCATTAGGACATTTGTATGTGTTATGCTCTGTGCTATGACATCTCCAGCAAAAACGAGTTAAGGTTATCAGTGTTTCTCCCAATTTCATACACGTCAATTGTTGGTGTGTATAGACGTCATCATCATCGTTGATGCCCATCTGAGCTGCTGCTATATTGTCAGACATTCTTTTGGCTAAATGTTGTAGCCAATCACAAACTCTGAGGATACGTGAACAAAGATACCCGTATCCAAAGATACCGAAAGGACAAAGCACCTACCCTACTTCTCTATTTCACACCCCAATACTGTAATATCACACAAAAGCAACACTCTATCAACGGAGAGAGGCGATAGGAGAATAGTTATTAATCCCTAATTGTACCATGAAGGTCAATAGCTTATATATATCTAACAGTAATGGGGAAGCGCCATTGTCACGAGAGAGACACGAAGGAGATAGTGAGTGTCCTATCTGTTTTATATCCCTACAACGTGCTTTGAAAGAAGGGAGGGGATTAGCAATCATCCCTTGCTGTGGTAGCATGATGTGTAACACATGTGCTAATGTTGTAAAGGAGGAACAAAATAAGGGAAATTTAAATTATACTTGTATCTTCGGTGTATTCTGCAATGGTAGGAACTAATTTGGATCAAGGGAGATTCAGTGACATATTATGTGTGCCTCAGAATCTTGGAGATTACGCATATGATTGTAAAGTTGTTGAGACTTTGGAAGTGGCCATGTACTTAGTTGGTATTTTCAATGACAGAACGGCATCCAAATGATGAAAAGGATAGAGAGACTGACAACTAAGCTAATCAATGGATGTTACTCGTTTACAAGAATTCCGAAGAATTGCAACATTTTACTTTACCACATAGGCTGGCCTTTTCATGCCTTCCAATTCCTCTCTTGTATAAACTCCACCAGCAGTACTTGCTGGCTCTTCTACTTCTACTTCAATATTCTTGGGGATATATCACCTAAGACGATACGGCCGCTCAGCTGTTTCGTCCACCACATCTACTCCTTCCAAAGAGACTTCTTTTTGCCTGTCAACACTGCCTGACCTCCCGTCGATGTTTCTCAACTTCTTCAGTAGTATCTTTCTTGATGCCTTGGAGACGCTCAACTTGAACCTCGAGTTGCTTCTTCTCTTCTTTGAGTTTCTCAACTTCTTCTGTAGTCTCTTTCTTGATGCCTTGGAGATGCTCAACTAGTTCATTGATTTGCTCAACTTTTTTATTGAGTTGGTCAGTTTGCTGGCGGAGCTCGTTGTTCTCTTCCGTTAGACCCTTGACCTGCTGTTCAGTGTCGAGCTTTCGTTTAAGAGGTACTTTACTCTCTCCTGGTACACCATCTGCAAACTTGTCTTTGTTAGGTGTAGGAAGTGATGCAAGATCCGAATAGTCATCATTAGCAGAGGCAGAAGATCTGGCACCTCTAGCACTAGACGACATAGCACCACCACTATTAGCATTAGCATTAGCGGATGCAGAAGCAGTAGACCTATCGGTGGCAGCGGTGTCCGCTGTTTCATCCACCACATCTACTCCTTGCAAAGATTGAAGTCTTGATATCACTGCATCACGTCTCTTTTTTGAGAACACCCAACCTTGTAATGTATGAACGTATTTTCCTCCAAGACTCTTTACCTCATCCTTCACGTCGAATGCACCGGTGACTAACACTGCCTTTTTATAGTATTGTATTTTCAATGTCATAATTATATTGATAATCCCATCTATTTGCAACCTAGTACCTACTGCTCAAGCCTCACTTATTCGTTGACAATACCGTGGTAATAACTAATGATAATGATAATTGCAATTGTATCGTCGTTTGTTAACTAATGATTTATGTGTGATTGGGCCAAGGATACGTGAACAAAGAACCCGGAAAGGACCCGGAAAAGGATACCTATTCACTGTTCATGTGTCTTTTTAACTTACCATATCAATCATCCAATTCATAACAAGTATATGAATGTAATATGTCTCTGGATAACTTACCAGGAGGTTTACGAGGGCATCTCGTCGATTTCCTTTTACCTCCTGATGTGCATGCGTTGGGGGAGGCCTGTGCTATATACAAGCCACACCTTGCTAGATCTCTCAACAATAGCTTGTCATTTGTGCTGAAGAGTGGGAGCACGAGTTTCATCTGTCCAAATCCACTGCGTTCGTTTACGTCCATGACGGAATTGCTGCCTACTCCCCGATCCGTGTGTATTAGGTAAGATGTGTGTGTGGCTTGAATGTGTCGATGCATTTGGAGACTGATAATTGTCGATTCTCCATACTTCTATAGCGGCAGTGCTTGTGTTCAAGCAATCATAGGTGATAAGATTTGGCCCGATTCTGATCTAGATATCTACTGCTCTGCTGATTCGGCCCCGTACGTTAGGACTTGGCTTGTAGGATCAGATCTACAACAAGCGTTTAGTGGATGTTCATCGGTGAGTGATAATACTAATCAATCTCTACCCCAGTGTAATGTCAACAGCAGCAGCTCACTCTTTCGTGTTCTATGGTAGATATATCGAGCTGTCTGTGAGGAAGATGATGTTGATCCTATAGAGCGCGTTGAACACTACTCGAACATCAAGGAGCATCGACATACGATCTTAAAGAGTGGCATTAGGTGTAATTGCCCTGCCGCATCGGAAAGGTCTTTTAGATTGACCACGAGCAATGGGTCTGATATTCCTTATATCCCTTACCACCGTATCAGTAAGGTCAAAAAGGAGGCTGTTAACATTGACTTGATCGTCTTGAAGGTAAGTTGGTATGCATAGTTTGCTCTAGTATTTGTCAACTAACGAGATGTCTTTCTCTGCCACTGCTTGAATGTGTCCTACTATACATAGCCGGGAAGGTTACCCCAAGAAGCTATTGACTTGTTTGATATCGTCATCTGTGGTACATCATACTATGGAAGGGATGGTTGGGTCGTACCATCTCCCGACCTCTCGTTTGCACGTCAAACTGACCTAAACTCTACCGCAAGCAACAATATTGCCTTAAAGTTCATGTCCAACTTGCACAGTCAGTCCAATAGGTGTCTTTTTGATGTTGCCAATGATATGGGTCTTTACCGTCGGATCCTTGACAATGGTAATACTCCAAGTCGTGCATCGGGGCTTCTCGTATCTGCAATCCAACGATTACAACCAAATGTATTCACATCAGATGGAAACCTTCCTTCTTTTCCTTATAGGTTTCCAGTTGCTGACATATCCCTTCTCCGCCTCGTTTGTGATATGAAGTTCCATTTACTCTATCGGGCTGTGATGGAGTTATTTGAACAAGGTTGTGATCAGTATTCTTACATGCGTGATTTGTATAACAATGTTATATCCCGCCTTGACATGTCTGACCTTCATCCCACGTTGGTGCATCTGCATAATACTTTGATTGGAAGATTTGTCACTCGTATTGATAAATACAAGGAGCGTGGGATTGCCATCAATGGCATACCCGACTTTGCCAATTACAAACAAAGTGGTGTGTTGGAGAGTGTGGACAGCCTGATAGAAATGAGTAATGGAATGAGCATCTTTGCTCGTTCAGATTACTATTATGCCATGGACGAAGATGATGATGCGAATGCGATGGATTTCGAACAAAGTGTGCTATTTGATGACCATGATAGCGATGACAGTGTTGGCGACGGCCGAGGTACCAGTGGTATGGCAAGGGCAGCAGCACGTGAGGCAAGAGAGGAGGCAATAGTTTCCTCTCTCACTGAGACTCAAATGGACCTGGCTGGATGGGTGCATAGACACCATCCCGGGTTTGTTTGGATTAATGAGGATACTGCCGCCGAGGCTATCATGGCAAGAGTGGAAAATCAAAGGGAAATGGAAGAAGACGAGTTGCAGGGTTGGTGATTTGATGTGTCATATATGTTCTTGTTATAGATCGTTGTCTCTAATTGTATTATACCACAATCACCATAGAAGTTTATGAATCTTTTTTTGTATTTTGGTCAGTCTATAGAGCAAGAAATACATAATTCTATACCCGTATACACTGGTTATACCCTTATATCGCCTTACTCGACATACAATTATCACAAACAAAGTATTTAATTTCACACATATCTTCGTCCCACCAACTCACACCGTTATGTTCAACACAATGTCGACAGACTACTGCTTCCTTGCATTTATAACAAGCCTTGAGGACACTCTTTGACATTGCACTTGGGACACAATTTTGCGTAACACATCCATTCAGTATCACATGCTAGGGTGCGATCTTTACAGAAATTATGTTTTCATTCACTCGACATACAATCATAACAAACGAATATGCTGTTAATGTAGAGATGATCCCAAAATGTCACGCCTCTATGTTCAGTACAATGTTGACAGGCTTCTTCTTTGCACTGCCAACAAGTCTCCCATGACATATCATGGTCGCAAAGTCCACAGTAGGTCCTACAGCAATGAGGACACTCTTTATTATTACAGTTGGGACATAACTTTGCATCACACATCCATGTAGCACATGTTAATAGAGTGCAATCATTACAGAAATTATGTTTGCAACTGGGGCATTTGAAATCATCATCTACGCATGGTACTTTACCACACCCGTGGCACAAACTACTATCAGTATCAGCTCCTTTTTTGCTCATAGTCTTACAATATGCCAGGTTTTGCAAATAGAGAGATTCATGTTAACTATCCTTCTTCATTGGGGTGGTATCCAGTATCCTTGTTCATGTATCCTCATCCCCGGACAGTCGGCCTTGCATCACATCACTCATTATACATAGTACTACTAATATGGCCAGAACAAAGCAAACAGCACGCAAGTCCACTGGCGGCAAAGCTCCTCGTATGCAGCTTGCCACCAAGGCAGCACGCAAGCAGCGCCCCAGCATAGGCGGTGTTAGAAAGCCCCATCGTTACCGTCCTGGAACTGTCGCCCTTCGTGAGATCCGTCGTTACCAAAAGGGTACTGAACTATTAATCCGCAAGGCACCCTTCCAACGTTTGGTACGTGAGATTGCCCAGGATTTTGCAGATGACTTGCGCTTTCAGAGTACCGCTGTGTTGGCCCTCCAAGAGGTTAGTGTTTCGTATTTTTATGTAACACCTTTTATTTTGAAATAAAATGTTACCTTGTAAATTGCCCTCTTTCTTCATTTATTGTTAATATATTACAACAGGCAGCCGAGGCATATCTTATTGGTCTGTTCGAGGATACACTCTTGTGTGCTATCCATGCCAAGAGGGTTACAATCATGCCCAAGGATATGCAGCTCGCTCGCCGTATCCGTGGGGAACGTGCCTAAAAGGGTAGTTTGAAATGAATCATGGGTGCAGGAGATTGTAAGATTTGAGATGGATTAGTGGAGGTGGGCATGGCAGTATAACAGAATCGTTTGTAGGTGTGTCTTTGGGACATAAAAGTAGTTTCTTCGTTATTGAAAGGACACAGAACAATTAACATGCTCTGTCAAAGCATTAAACTGATACTTGCAGTGCTTCTCGAATATCTAATCTCGTACCAATCCTCAGAGTTTCTGTTGTTGTCAGTCGATTTACGAGTAGTACAATGGAGATACATACTCACCTCCTATTGCTTCTCTGATAACGTCACATAATGATAAATACTTAAAGAGCCATCTAAGCGATAATATTTCCATTTCCTCATCAATATTATGTTGTCCAAGCCAGTATATAAACAACCAACCACTTTGCATCTTCCTTCTTCCTTCATTGTCTTTCTTTCCTTTGTTATCTTTCTTGTTGATAGTTGAGATTGATACGACAAACCGCTCTAAAGCTTCAGAATTCAGTAGAATCTTCTTTTTAATTTTGCTCTTAGTAGATATATTGAGACTGTTGATTTCTAGACATTTCATCAAACTTTCTGCATTTGGGTGGATCATAAGTGAAGAGTTAATATTTTTTAGAGTGTGATTTGATGATACTATCTCTGTGAACGAAGAGTTAATATTTTTCAGAGTGTTGTGATTTGATGATGCTATCTCTTTGTAACCAAGAATATCAAGATAGTCAGACAACTGTACAGTTACTGGTGTATTATAATAAGGACGCCCCAACCAACTTGTCGGTTCGGATATGTCTCTCAATTGGAAGGTCTCAAGAGCTGTATTATTCTTTAGAGAATCTTTAATATTACGAATTGAGGATAGCCTGATATGACTGCCTGAAACCCTTAGTGTACGGAGATGGCCATTCGAAATAAGTATTGACAAAGCACCGAGAGTATGTCTGTCAGAATTATCCAATGTGAATTCTAACTCCACAAGAGAAGAACTTGCAATAATAGCATTTCTTAATCTTTCATGAGTGATTTGTATTTCTGTAAATCTAACTGTCTGTAAGCTTTCTGTCTGTCTAATGAACTTTGCTACATCATCTTGCCAGTTAAATCCACTGCATTGTTTGATTACCAAAGTGCGGCACGATACATTATTGGTCAACCTTCTTAACAAATGTTGTAGTGGACGACCCTTTGAAAAAAGGAATATTAATGTACTAATATTGTTTGAATTATCTGCAAGGATATTACAAATTGCATCCAGCTCTTCTAGTGGTACCCTATCAGATAAATGCGAGAATGCAACTTCACGTGGCCTGTGATTGACCAGTGCATTCTGTAATATTAGGCCAAACGGTTGATCTCCCTCACCATATACAAGCTTATTATCAATAATAGAAAAATCTTGTTCAATTGTGACACGATCATCATAAAAACGGCAGTTCATGGTTAAATGTTGTGTGTATTTGAAGTACTATTAGTATTGTGCCTGTGACGAGTAGACCTTCGTCCGATGCATTCTATATACACTAAAGTGATGTATTCTTGTAGCAATAGCGGCGTAAAGTAGGAGGGTTGGCCATGATGGGGCTATGAGATTAGCGAATTTTGGCGATGTTTGGCGATATCGCTAAGTCATTGACATTGAGCCCACTGTATCTTTGAATAATAGAGAGATGTTAATTTAATATGTCGAATGATATGATGTTTTAAGGATCTATCCATATTGCCTGCATCTCCTACAAACAATAAGCATGGATTGATATACCGTCGACATATATAAAAGAATAACAATATAAACACATCAGGATCTATCCATATTGCCTGCATCTCCTAGAAACAATAATATATTATGGTACGTAAATGTAAAATTAAAAAGCTAACGCAACATGATGTGGTATGGGCTAGAGACATAGATTCACATGAAAAGGCAGAACATCATGCCGCCCAATTTATAAGTTATGTTGGTACGTTAAAGATGAAGATCAAATGGATATCTAATGATCAGATAATAACAGTTCCAAGGGCTAATATATTATTATCATTGCCAAAACGTTCTCGTCCTCGTGTTATTACCGCTACAACTTCTGTTGCCTCTTCGGCTCATACAAAGAAAAGATCAAGTAATTCACAAAGTCAACAGAGAAAGAAACAAAAGAAAAAGAGTAACAACAATAACAACAAGGATATGGAATATGAGTATGTTCGTACAATTAAGAGAATTAGAATGAGATCTAACCGTCCGTATCTTCCGTATGCACCAATACTAGAAGATTCTTTTGTAAAGTTTTCTTGTCAGATGGAGGCCTTGGTAGAGTGGGAAAATAAAGACTTCATTCCTCATCCTGTGCAAACATGGGAACCTTTAGATAATGTTGGTAACAATGGCGTGAGTGCTATGGATATGTTGTTTATGCAACACTGCCAATTGAATACATTTTACAAATACCTTTATTTTCTACAATCTTTACATATAAATATAACACAGAAACTTGACGAGTATTTGAGGGGGAATCGTCGAGTAAGTGAGAATTTAGATAGTGTAATAAAACCCGGAATTGTAAGGATTGAATATGATATTGGGTATGGCAACACAAAAGAGTGGATTGATTTGAATGTTGAAAAGTTTTGTGACGTCAATGACGATACTGAAGGGGAAAGCACACACAACAAAGACATCAGTTCATTGAAAGAGGGTGATATTATCAATTTATACTGGCCAGCAGCTAAGGAATGGTTCGAGTGTGAGATTATTAGCTTGTGTAACAAGTAATCTATCAGTTTCTGACTAACCTCGAAGGCATTATCTGATGCTCTCTGCAACTTCAACGACATCAAGATTGAGGTGAGATAGAGATACTACCTTCTTCAAACGTTCATCTATATCATTATGTGAGTTGTTGTCCTCGGCACCACCATTTAGACCAGCTCTTTGCTCTGCCGTGAGATGTAAAAGTTTGATATCAAGTGTGGTATCCTTGTGGATATTATAGTCCGCAAGTGAGCAATCATCAAAAGTTAGCTTCGTCGACTTTTCCGAGACTTGCAAGATGTATTCAGTTGGATATAACCCAAGCAGGGTCTGTATCTCGTTCTTCACTTCACTTATCTTTTTTGAAGGTTCACATGCAACAGTAAGGATCTTATATGGAGGCGTGGATACCTAATGAAAATGCATCGGTCGTGAGATACTTGACGTTGAGATTGAGGTTGAGATACCATCGGATATTCGTCATCACTTGATGAACTACTTGTATACGATATGGTATCAAGAGTATCATCCTCTTCAATAATATTTGCATCTCCATCTTCTCCGTCGTCTCTTTCTATATGTACCGGTTGATGAACAGAAATATCTTGACTCTCGTAGAATGGATTCATCATGCCTAGAGTATTCGTCTTGCTAATTGTAGATACAATATTCTTGCCTAGAGCTTCGTGTAGTTTTATATCAATGTTAATCTCATTACTAAGTCGATGGCTGCCGGATGAGGTTGATGAGAAAGGACGCCTCATAGTATCATTCACAAGGAGGGGTTTGTTAGATAGGAGTCTGCCATACCCCATGCTGTTAATGTTGGTATTGTATAACTGCACGTGCACAGCTGAATTCCATATCTTGCAATATTGATGATAGTCGACGCCTGATATATTTATAGTAGACTGCTGTGTGACTGTATGCATGGGCTTTCTAAAAGGATACATGAACAAGGCTACCAGTGGCAGCACTTGCTTTTCTGAGCTGTGCAGGCAGTGCTTCTAAAAAGATACATGAACAAAGGCTCACCAATTCCATGACATATTATAGACATCAAGAACAATTGAAGGACTGGTATGATGAATAATAATCTCTCATTGATTGAGAGTGTACTAGTAGATGCTGCTACAATCTCTCGGCCATCTGGAGCTTTGCAGACGCAGACGAATCAATCCGCCAATAGGACTAGTGAGATGCTAGGTTTGGGGCAGCGGTATGGTCGTACTTCTGCTTTCCTTGCAGGTGGCATAGACGATACCAACGATCCAATTTACGAGGAGAGTCTAAGTCTAACATCTTTATCTGTATCAGACTTCTTATTTCAAGATCCTCCTCCAAGAGACGAATGCCCAATTTGTTTGTCCCAGATACCAGTTGCCTTCGATCTTGGCGGCAGAAAGGTAGTATACCAACCGTGTTGTGGGAAGATGATATGCGGGGGTTGTATGTTGACAACAGCTCAAGAAATGGAGGAAGGTACATTGAAGAAAGAGTGCCCTTTATGCAGGACTCCGACACCATCTACTTCAGAAGAAGCAATCGAAAGATTGAACAAGAGAATTGAGATGGGCGATGCGATGGCAATCGCTAGAATGGGTTTTGAATATAAAACAGGAGGGTTGGGCATATTGCCAGTAGATGATCATAAGGCATTGGAATTATGGCATCATGCTGGACATCTTGGATGTCAATACGCGTTGTTCAATCTGGCCATGGCCTATATGGAAGGTCGTCGTTCCATCAGAGAAGGATTCCGGTATTATGTGATAGCAGCTGTTAAAGGGCACGAAGCGGCGAGGCTTTTCCTTGGGGTATACGAGGAATGCAGTGGTAATATTGACCGAGCAATGAAACACTACATGATTGCCGCCAGTGCTGGCGAGGATAATTCTGTAAAGGCAATTGGAGAGGGTTACAAAAAGGGATTTGTGACTAAAGATGACTATGAGAACACGCTGAGGGCATACCAACGCTCACAAGACGAGATGGTAAGCAGGACAAAGGCACGGGCTAGAGGAACTGGGTATCTTTTGTGAGTAAGGGTTCAGTTTACACCGGTAATACCTTCGTGGCCATTTGAGAATAAAATTTGGCGATTCATCGGTCCCTAATCTTGAGTAATATAAAAGCAACATGACCGACGCCACTACCATCACTCTCTCTAGGAAACAGTAACTTCAGTTTTAGTACAACTGGATAGTACAATAATATTCACATAACTTTGTACAATTTCCGAAAATTATAGCATATATGATACTAATTGAGGTGTAATCAAACACATTTCAAAGATATCCATCAACATCAAATTGATTCATCTCTCTTCGATCATATCATACATAGTATCGCAAAGGTCACGATTTAACACGATAATAATAACAACAAGCCGACTTTCAATTGCAAAACAACTAATAACTTTCAATACTTACTTCTATCTACTCAACAACACAGACACAGAACAACATTCGTTTTGCTACATTGGTATAAGATTTGATTTGGTAAGAGATTCTGTAATAGTATAGAACATAAGTGTCGGTGAAGGACGTATTGCAATACCAATATCAATAACATACCGTCGACATATATAAAAGAATAACAATATAAACACATCACGTGCGCAACATACACAAAAAGAGAAAAATCATGTCTAATAAGAAAAGAAAAGCAGCTGAAGTAGAATTTGAGTACACGGGTATAGCTCTGCATTTCAATATTGTCGTAATTTGAGGGAAGTAGTACTAAACGAGGGACTTCAGACAATTGGTGAAATGGTATTTTATGACTGCATTAAATTGGAGCATATCAATCTCCCATCTACTCTGCTTGAGATTGGAGAAAGTGCCTTTTGTAGTTGCAGTAGTTTGAGGGAAGCAGTGCTTAGTGAGTCACTAAAAACAATGGAGGATGCAGTATTTGCTAGTTGTACATCATTGGAAAGAATTATATTTCCATCAACTATGACTGAGATTAGTGAACGTACACTTTTCAACTGTACAAGATTAAGAGACGTAGAACTCCATGAGGGGATTCAAAAGATTGAAGAGGATGCATTTAGTAGGTGTCAATCATTAGAGCGAATAAGCATACCTTTCACTGTTACCGAGATTAGTCATGCTGCATTCTACAAATGCAGCAGTTTGAAGGAAGTAGTACTCAATAAGGGATTAGAGAAGATTGGGAAAGGTGCATTTGACAGCTGCACATCATTAGAAAGTATCACAATCCCTTCCACTGTCACTGAGATTGATAGTGACACATTTAAAGATTGTCAGGGGTTGAGAGTGGTAGAACTTCATGAGGGGATACAAAAGATAGCATGGAATGCATTTGAAGAGTGTGTGACCCTGGAAAGATTCAAGTTTCCCAATCTTTCCACTCGGCTGGATACTATCACACGGGCCGGTCAAAGAGAAGTTGAGGATAGGATTGATGATATCCGTCGTTCGGTAGAAAGAAGAGGTAGTGAGTTGTTCATACCAGAAAGAGGATATGTAGTACAAGGTTCGAATTGGGTAGGTAAGAAACGCATCCTTGGTCGAATTGATCGATTGATCACCTATTATGAACTAAAAGAGGCAACGACTCTACTTGAATTAGCCATGTGGAAATCAAAGATAAATCAAGAAAGTACCAATCCTATCAACCGAGATGTATATCGAATCGATATACCTGGCCCAGTGAAGCATACTATTTTACAGTACTTGAACTTCAGAATCAGTGGAGATAGCTTCTTGGTCGGTTAGCTATTCGTGATCGTTCGTGTGCCATTATTGGCCGAAACGATACTAGATACTATGAGCCGAGATGGTGTAACAAATGAATACCATTATGAATTACCACACCAGCCCCTTAATACACACCGCCTTATTAACTAGACATATACCAATATCATTCTTCTTGATCCTACAGGATCAGTTTGATTTTGTTGAGTATAATGCTCTGGACGCATCTACATGTTCATTTGTGTATTAACAAGATATTGTGATAGAATGATTGAGGTGGGGAAGAGAAGGATCCTATTTAAATTAAATGCCATCTTAGCAGTCACTAGACTGCATAAACTCTAGAATTCATTGAAAGATACCACGCCAAAAAAAGATATAGGATACTCGTTCAAAGTTCAATAGCTGTCACACCTCTGTTGCTATCCCTCCTATTGCAATTAATATATAGTACAGCTATATATTGAGGGAATACCTGTAATTAACGGCGGTGTAGAGAGTTAAAAACACAATACATATCATGTCTACACAACCAAACACCACCGATTCGACGTCACAAAGTTTTAAAGACAAAATACTCAATGTTCGACACTTCTTCCTTGCAGACTCCACAGGTGTAAAGTGGTTTAAGTTTACCGTTCCCCACGAACACTGGGAAATATGATTCAATCACGCCCTGACTCCCCCTCTCGGGCGATATATCACCTTCAGACCTAACGTCATCGGCGCCACGAGTTGTAGCAATGGAACTGGAACTCGGATCAGTGTCGATGTCTGATGCGGCGTCATCAATCGATTCATAATCAGAGTCGACGAAGTGAGCGTTATTTTCTTCAGCAATTAAG
>Ga0214480_100365_pt1 | contig 23220 bp, 19 predicted proteins | sample M1_20Mar14CPVII9_3_FD_165042 | JGI IMG/M metagenome (GOLD analysis project Ga0214480, IMG submission 165042) | Marine eukaryotic communities from Monterey Bay, California, United States - M1_20Mar14CPVII9sort6BwellE17 | ecosystem: Environmental > Aquatic > Marine > Unclassified | place: USA... | reverse complement strand
ATAGTACGAAGGTGAAGGAACCTGCAGTAGCAGCCGATGGCAGTGGTGATAGTAGAAGAGATCAGCTATATGCGGCAGCGGCGGCAGCAGAGGTAAGCAGGAAGAAGAAGAGACAACAGCGGAGAAATCAGAACCAGATTAGGTTCATCACACCACGACGAACAGGTATGCATCATCTTCGTTGAGTCTATGAGGGTGGTGCTAATACAAATAGCTATGTGTTTACTCAGACTACTCTACTTGATTCTTCCTTTTACATAATACAGTTTCGATTCGTCTTGATGCAATCTAGGATAGTCGTATGTTAATACTGTTGTACACATGAACAGAAGTGACTGACATCAGTTACTGTGTTGACTTGAGATACGATTGTACTTGGTCAGTATCCACATATGTTCTGCTACTACTTGACTTGTGCTGATAGTTGCGCTCTTCCTGAATACAGCTATCATATCCATACCAAATCATGTTATCCCATTATCATCGTTCTGAGAATCTATTCTTGTTGAAGTATACGACTTGGAAAAGTCTTGTCTCAGTTTCTCAGCAAAGATCTTTACCATGATATCAATTTGATCATCAATTGTCGAGGTACTCGGCTGTGGAAGAGCTGAACTCGATTCACTGTTGACTTGTTGAGGAGCAGTAGTACCAATACTCTCATGTACTTCTTGGCTACTTTCATCCTTCGAAGACTTTGCCTCTTCCTTTTCACCATCATCTTTACTTTCAACAACGATGGATTCCCCTGATGTCACTTTGTTGCTGTGCCCCTTCTTTACACTTGCTCGCTTACGAGCTACCCTTTTCAATTCCTCACCGACCTCTGGGTATTCACCAAGTAAAATGTTCAAATTCCTCCTACTAAGAGCTTGCAACTCACACAACTGCATAGCCTTGACTCCTGCTCGACGGATCCCTCCCATTATACAACCTATCTCGCCAAAGTAACTGCCTTCCTCTAGAACATGAACAAGTTTTGAGCCATAATATATACCAGCGCGACCCTTGACTAGGAAATACATTTCGTCGGCCTGAGTATTTTCTTTACATATATAATCATCGGCTTGGAATACCATAGGTTGAAACATTGAGATACAATCGGCCACAAACTGAGGAACTTTATTTTGAAGGAATGGAATTGCACTGATCAAGTTCCTATCCATGTACAGTAAGACATCGGCTCGTAACCCACTTCCTAATTCGTCAAGCAACTCGTCAACATCATAGTTACTTGACATGAGAAATGAATGTTGAGATCTTGCAAGTTTGAACTCGTAAAAATCTCTTACTTGTTTGGCCAAGTCCTTGGGTAGCTTAGCAGCTCTTACAAATTCGTTCACACATGTCATCTTTTCTCGGATAGCCTTATTCTGAGCATCGAATGAATTCATGATACTCGACATTGAGCTCACAATATATGCATACCAAGAAACCCCTACGAGCATCATCACCATGGCGTAGATTTGCTCCTGTGGAGTACGAGCCGATACTAAAGAAGAGGGGACACAGTGACAGTGAGTGCAAGCTCTAGATATATGACAATCTAACAAAACAAGAAAGATTCCTACTTACTGTCACCGTATCCTACAGTCGTTAGTGTGCTGAAGGCCCAATACATCGATGCTGTGTATTGATGTGGAATAGGAGACTTGTCTAGGAAATATCGATATACCCATCCTCCGTTTATCTCGCCCTCTCCACCTGAAAACCCAATCAAGAACCAGAAGCACGCGACAAGATGTGTGATTAATAATATCAAAATTACAATCTTTACCATCCTCGAGATGCCATGATGAACATTAAATTGTATTTCAACGTTCATTATGAACTCATGAAGCTTGTACACTCGTAATAACTTGAGTAATCGAGCTGCCTTGGCAAACCGGATCATCTTAGGCAACCTCCCAAGCTTCCCCATCTTTGAACCTATGGCTAGTGGTGATGCTTGTAGAATGGTACCGAATGGAATGGTTGCATTAAATCAACGAGGAAGAATCCTTTAAGATACCTTGTTGCAATTTTTCTCGGATTTGTTATAAGTAGTTCCTTTTCAGTATAGGCAGTGATAAAGTTGAATATAATGTCAAGACCATACACGGAGTCCAGGCATAACTCAAAGAGGAAGATTGAGCGAGGCTCGACATCTTCATTCCAATAGAAACACACTCTTATGATGCAGGGAAAGTCAATACTGTGAGTGAGCAAGAGACTCTTATATCATACAAAACTCACACTAACCATACACTCACCGAAATGGAATATAGAATGCCATGATCGAGAGTAAACACGCCATGAAGAACTCCCAAGTCAAGCGACCTCTAGATTGGGGTAGAATAATATACCAAGGACGAGGAGTCTGCTTCACAAGCTGATTATGTTCCCAAATCTGAGTATGTATATCTTCCTCTGCTTGTATAGTATCACCGACGGGATCAACGAGCCAATCTACTGGTGACAGCATACTATCAACTATTGTTCGGCGGTTGCTTTTTATTGGTTTTGGTTGTTCACCTTGATCTTTGAGTAGTCTCATAATAGATTCTCGAGTACGATTGATACTACTACGTCTTCTTACAGGGCGAAGAACCTTTTGCTGTGGTGGAGATGGCTGTCTTGGAGCCGACTCTACATCATCATTATCATTATAGATCGGTTCAACCTGACGTGAAGCTGTTATAGTTTTCCGACCACCAACATCTGTTGTTGGCACGATTTTGGCAGCAGAGTCTCTTCTTATCCTTTGGTTAACCGAGTTGCTTATCATATTTTGATCCCTCTCTTGTCATACACATAAACTAACTAATCATGTTCAGGATAAGTATTCATGTTGCAGTAAAGGATAGAGGACAGTAATAATAAGAAAAGAAAAGGTCGTAAGTAAGGGAGGAGAGGAGGAGGAAGAAGAAGAGAAAAGAGGGATTTAAAAATTTACCTGAATTGGGACTCAGCCGCCTGTTTCCCTAGGCACCTCCCCTTTTCTTCTCTTTCCCTTCTCATTCCATAGCCCCTTAGTCCCTACTCTGATAGCTTCAAATCTCACTTGCCCATACTCAATACCATTGCATTTAGCCCCTTGTTTACTGTTTACAGATACGACATTTACCCCAATGCTCCACAGCTACACCTCTCTAGTTCAACACCTCTTTATCTTCGGCAAAGTCCAAATCTTTTGATAGACCACCTCGTGCCTTATAGCTCTCATAATACCAAGCCAAATCATCCTTTAAAGTCTTTTTAGGTCCTTCCCAACCTAGTTTTGACATTGCCATCTCTGGAGAGACATAGAAATCTGTTAATCGAAATGGAAACTTGGCTTTACCCAACGATGCATCATAATGTTGAATGTTTACATCTTCAATACCTGCAGCTTCAGCACATAGAGTTGCAACCTCATCATATGATACAAGATTACTTGTACCACAGTTGAAATAAGTTTGTTCAACAGCTTTCTTCTCATCATTTAATACACTTGCTAATAGCGAGGCGACATCTTCCGAGTTTGTTAATGAAACTTTTTGTTTTCCATCTCCAGGAATTGGCAATGGAGCACCTCGAACAATTCTGTCAAAGTACCAATCGATATAGTCCCACTTGCTACTCTTTGGACCGTAAATGTATTGTGGTCTACAGGATACAAATGGCAATCCTTTTTCCTTTGCCAATTTTTCATATTGTACTTGCCCTGCCGATTCTTTAACGGGTGTGGTTTCGGGCATAGGAAACTGGTGTGTGCGTAAGATTAAATCATTATGAGTTCATTTCTTCCATTTAAAGAGAGTAATATTGCAACACATACATATAATATACATGCATAACAATATATACTCACCACATCATCAGGCTGATATATACCTGCAGAAGAAACATATGTAGGCAGTTTTGAATTCCAAGACTTTGCACAATCTATTACTGCCTTTCCTGCGCCAACAGCTCCCTTTGAACAATTATCCCATACATAATCAAATGATTTGTCTCCAAGTAACTTTTTCATATCGTCAGCAGTCATTTCTTCATCTGCCAAATTAGCTTTGACTATTTCAACATCAGGTATATCAGATGAATATGATACAAATGGTTCTTTTTCATCATTGCATGCATCATCTTGTAATATAGTAATGGATGTAATCTTGGGATTAGTTGAGAGTTGCTTGGATAATTCCTCCTCTTCGTCATTTTTTTAACAAAAAAGTAACGGTATCCTCCCCATCTCCTGTCATCTTCGCCACTCCCTCCGAACAACACACACAATGATCGGCAGTAAGACATCATAATGGCAACCGAATCTATACTACTTTTACTTCTCTGCCAGCTATGTGGGGCATTCAATAAGACAATACGCAAATCCAAATGATGATCCAATGAGAAAGTAGTCACGACATCAATATTATAGTGAGAAACAGCTATCGTATATGTTACATGAATCTCATCACACTTGTTCTGTATGTGACGTCGGGAGCGGAGTGTAGTGTATCTATATCTCGAAACATTACAATCTCACTGCCCTTTGCAAATCGGGGCTTGACAATGTACTCGTCATCAATCTCTAACCCTGGATATAATACTGGTTCATTTGGTGGATGATCATCGGATGCAACTCGTTCGTACTTGAGATTCACTGAATGAGAGAATACCCCAACACCGTCATAGTTGTCCTCTTTAGGAAAGCCTAACAAAACCGTATATGTATCTCCATTCGGAGAAGTCCCTGTGTCTTGGTGCCAAGAATGATCAATCTTCCTATCTTTGATACCAACAATATCAATCCAATGAGTAGACGGTTTAGAGCCACAAAGACTCCCAATTCTCTCTAAGAAATGATCTCCTGTTATTGTTGCCTCATCCCCAAGATAATCTTTCAATACTTTTGTAAGCTTCTTCATTCTAAGTTGATCATCACTTCTTTTGCAGTTCCAACTACCTTGTAATGAGGAATCTGGTAGTAATAACATCTTTCTTGCTTTATCACTCATGCCTTTATAGGCAGGTGTTGAATCAAATATATCTTCTCTCATACTATTTCTAATATCATCTCTAAATTTTGCGTTTGAACAAAACATCTCCGAGAAATTGATACCCGGAAATAGATCATCTAAACTAATTGATTTAATATGAGATCCCTCTTTAACTAGTATTTTTGTTGTATCATCTTCATTATTATCAAATGTATAATATGGAGCATCTTCATTAGGGCTGTTGTGTTCTTTTACATATGCCGATGGATCTTCAAGGAAAGGTCTAGCATCAGCTTTGGTGTGATCAAATTGATGAGGTGCTCTTTTCCTTTCCTCGGTAGGCGTTGTGGTTCTCCTAGTTGCTGTATTACGATTAGGTGGTGGTCTTCGCGGTCTATCACTTGTGGATCTTCTTGCAGATAAAAGTATATTTGTTCGTTTGGTTGATGTACTAATTGGTTGGAACGACCAACTCTCAACAATTAATGTCAAGTAAATGATACCAGAGATATAAAGCATGTTAATTAGCGTATTGATCATACCGGGAGTCTAGAGAGGAGAATACTGGAGAATAGAGCTAAAGGAGAAAAAAATGACGGGATAGAGTGGTATCCTTACCTTTTTGTTGAAGTGATGAAATTAATGATGTCCACTAACTTGCTTTTATTAGGTATGAAAGATGACTTCTTATATCGATAATAATGAAGATATTCGATGTGTACATAACATCGTTACACCTGTACTATCCTCCGAATTAAAGCCCATCATTCTCCAAAGATTGCAAAAGGAGATAACATCAAAGATTGGTGGATCGATCTGTCATAAAAGAAGTAGTAGTAGTGATACTCTAAAAGAATAGGGGGAAAAAAAGGGCGAGAGAAAGCAAACCAAGTCAAGAGAAGGAGGTGAAGTCACAAGTTGACGGAAAAGTAAATTTATCAACGAACATATCTGAATCTGTCGTTAGATCTCGTTTGGTTGTTGGTAAGTCCACCATTGCAATGCATTCATAGTATATTTATAATCCTTTCACAGCTATTATATTATATTACACATATCATATGTTTGTATACGTTATAGGGATAAACCAATGTACAAGAGCACTTGGGAGAGCATACAAACAACAATGTCAATGCAAAAAGAATGATACAACTGATTCGGTAACAACAACTTTTCCATCACTTATTCTACTATCTCGAGATGTAAGACCTGCTACGATCTTATCACATATCGTTGTTTATGCAAAGCTGCTTAACATACCAACATTAATCTTGCCTGGCAGAGCTTCTTCGGAATTTGGAAAGGCAATCGGTATACGCTCAGTATCAGTTGCAGTATTTCTATCATCATCAGATAAAAGCGGAGAACTTCATAATGACAAACAAAAAGAGAAGGAATGGAAGGAAGCTCATAATGATGTTGACTCTTTTGTGAAATATGTGATATCGAAAATACCTAGTACTTGATACACTAACTTGATACACTGTCAGTATACTAGTCTTTAATGATAACAGCGTTTATGACACATAAGAACATATATTAATGATAACAACCATTTACTTCTTACTTTAAACATCAATAACTTTATACCCCGACTTCTTCTATATTGATCCCAACTTTTTCTTAGTACTAAGCATATCATTGTTTCTTCAATAATTAATTGTTGCCAACTACTACACTCCATTCAGAAATGGAATGACTAGTAACAATTCCGCCTTCAACATATGGATCTCCTTTAACAAAGTCTTCTGCTGCTTCCTTACTATTGAATATAAATAGAGCACCATTAGGAACACTTTCGCCGGGAACCAAAGTTGGTCCCCCACTAACACATTTTCCCTTCTCAATCATATCTTTTGCTAATCCAATATGTCCCTCGCGAAATGGACCTCTTTTCTCTAATACATCTGGTATATATTCATAGTTGAGAAGATATCTAGTTGGCGGTGCTGACATCAACTTCGTTGATGTTAATGATCGAGTGATTGTTGATGTTGATGTTGATATGATGGGCGAGGAGGTAAAAGCGGTGACAGTGGAGAATCGAGTAGTAGTAGCAGCAATGGCTAGGATTCTATTGATAGACATCATGATAGTTGGTTGATAATAGAGGTGGGTAAACGTAGTCTACTGAATGCTCATGCCGCCATCAACCTCCACGATTTGGACTCCTGCTTTTATTCATGAAGTTTTTCACATTTTAATATGAAGTTTCATACCTACGTCATAAAATAGCAACGAATTATTGCAATATCGAATACCTATTCAATAAGTATATAAGTACCATGGTAGAACAGTTTGTCGAGTTGGCATCCGTACAGAAGAAGGATGGTTATGATGTGAGTTATCGAGTATATTTCTATTTTTGCAAATGATATATAACTCTTACCCCAATTTCAATCCAATTCAATTTCTTCAGGACTTTCTCGATATCATCTCCAATCCGTCCAATGTATCAAATAACAATAATAATGATAATGATGATCAAGTATCTGCTACTTCTACTACACCTAGTCATAGTGCATTTATTGATTATCTCAAATCATCTAGTAACGAGCCACCACCACCTTCTCCTACAAAAAAATCATCTACAACTGTAGTTGCAACAGCCAACAAATCATTTACTCCACCAACTGACGATGAAGATGACACCATTCCAGTAAAGAGGAGTAAATGTGAAGCCGTAGGTGATAAGGTAGATGAGTCAATCTCTGGTTTCTTTCATTCAGTTGGACATTTCTGTTGTTATCGTCCAAAAACTACCATTGCAATTTCGTTGTTGATTGCAATATTATGTGCAGCGGGTATGGTCAAGTTGAATACCGAGAATAGACCTGAGAAGCTATGGGTGCCGCAAGATACACAAGCCGAGCAGGAACAAGAACAATTTCTTTCGTACTTTCCACCAACATCAAGGTTTAATAATGTTATTGCAACATCAAGTGATGATAATGCCAATGTATTAACAAAAGATCATTTAGTAGATGTTATGACCATGCATGAAGCTATTGAAACTGGTGTATCTACATATGAGAATGAGCAGTATACCTTTCCAGATCTTTGTACACCCGCAGGCGGAAGTTGTACCACCTATGATCCCACAAACCCAATCTGCAATTGTCTTGTGGTATCAATTTTAAAGATGTGGAATTATGATTTGTCAATATTAGAGGCAGATGATGATGTGTTGGCAACACTCAACAATTATGGTACCAAAGAAGATTTAGAGGGTGTACTTGGGGCACCAGTATTTGATGCCAATGGCCAATTAGTTTCAGCCGAGGCAATCTCTATTTCATACTTCCTCAAAGATCGCTCTTCTGTCGAGAATGGCAACACTGTTGATCCTATCAATGAAGCCTGGGAGGAAAATGTCTTCTTGAAGACAGTACAGGGACCTTTTGCTAATCTCAATTTAGCATATCTATCATCACGCAGTTTCAATGATGAGTTTGGTGCAGAAATTACAGGAGATTTGCTTTATGTACAAGTTAGTTATATTGTTGCCTTGCTCTTCCTAGGAGCAACTCTAGGAAGCAGGATTTGTGGACGAGGAAGTCGTTGGGCTATGAGTATGTCAACTCTCATCCTAATTGCACTCGCTACTGTGGCTGGTAAGTATATGAAGAGGGTGTATATCTTTTGACTTCTTGCCAATCTAAAGCTTATCTGTGTAATCTTTCTTTTCTTCACAGGTTTTGGAATTGCATCACTTGCTGGATTAATATACGGACCTGTTCATTCCATTCTACCATTTGTTCTATTGGGCATAGGGCTAGGTAAGCAAAAACTGGCTCACTTTAATTCATTTGTACATATGATGTGCACTTTTTTACACTTTGACCTAACAATCTTCTTCATTGATCTGCTAGATGATGCCTTTGTGATTGCAAATGCATTCGATAGAGAACGAGAGGGTATTCCACGCGAGTCAGAAGACGATGCAGCTCTCGTTAACAGAGGAAGTAAGGCTCTGGCTCGAGCTGGGGCATCCATTACGGTGACATCATTGACGGACCTTGTTGCCTTCGCAATCAGTAGTACATCCGCCTTGCCTGCTTTGGCGAGTTTCTGCGCATATGCCAGTATTAATATCTTCTTCCTATGGGCGTTAGCGGCTACCTTCTTCACAGCAACAATGGTTATAGATGAGAAACGGCAGAAAGACAATCGACGGGATGTTCTTTGCTGTGTCAAGCGCAAAAACGTACCAGAAGAGGATACTGGAGCTAAAGAAGGATTCATTTCATTGTATTTTAGAAAGTACCATGCTCCCAAGATTCTTAGTAAGCCGGGAAAGGTTATCACAATCATCTGCTTCGCTGCCTTGTTTGGATTTGGAATATACGGGCTCTTGAATCTACCTGTCGAAGATAGTGCACGAAACTTTATTCCTCAGGATTCATACATCAACACTTATGCTAAGACGGCTGATGAGTATTTCTCCACTTCTGGAACAAGTTTGTACATTACATTTGAGTCTGGAACAAACATTTACAACAACCGCGAATCTTTATCTGAGCTTGACACTCGTGTGTCCGGCAAGAGTCAAGTTCCTCCATATATTGCAGAACCAACCAGCGCATCGACATACCAGAATGTCATGACAGGTATGAAATCATTCCTTGATACAAATGGTACTGCTGCTATTGGTGGAGTTGAGCTTGGAGAAGATGGATGGCCAATTAACTACGCTGACTTTGTGGTAACACTCAAAGGATACGCCAGTCCTCAGGGGCCAGGAGCGGTATATGCTGGTGATGTCTCATACGATGCAACTTCTCAACAAGATCTTGATGCGTACCGAGTGAAACTTGAATATGTAAGGCTAACAAAGGAATTTAGAGGAGAGACTCTCGATGACGCTTCTAGACAGATAGAAGCTATGGATGCCACTAGAGAGATGGTTGAGTCATGGACTGACTTGCAACCAGCCTTTCCTTATGCTAGTACATTTATCGCAATCGAAGGCTTCAAGATCATCGGTAACGAACTCTATCGGAATGTTGGGTTAGCCATCTTGTGTGTTGGAGTTATTGTTCTGATGACTGTTGCAAATATTTGGGTGAGTATATCCTTGTCTACATTTATATAAGTTTTCACCATCTTCAACTCGATCACTCACCAAAACTATTCTCTAGGCGGCTCTTATTATAACATGCAATGTTGCTGCTTGTATTGTTGAGATCTTGGGATTCATGTATGCTATTGGAATAGTTATTGACTCCGTTAGTGTTATTAATGTGGTACTGGCAGTCGGTTTGTCTATTGATTACTCTGCTCATGTTGGACATTGCTTCATGGTAAAGGGAGGATACTCAAAAGATGATCGAGCGACAGAAGCTTTGGCTGACATTGGCTCTTCGGTCTTGAATGGTGCATTATCAACCTTTTTAGCTGTTGCAGTGTTGTTGTTTAGTACTTCCTATGTCTTCAAGACTCTCTCGACTCAGTTTGCTTTGACGGTTGGTTTGGGAGTACTTCACGGCTTGGTATTGTTACCTGTACTGCTGTCTCTCTTCGGGCCTGCACCGTTTGCTTCAGGAAAGTCCGTGTTAGTATTGTTTTATCATATGATTTCGTGTGTTCAATATATGCACTAACATACCTTACAATCATCTCTCTTCATCTTCATAAATTTGTGAAACGCGCATCTTCCAGCGGAGCCACCCAGGAAGGAAGCCATTGAAAAGACGAGTGAAGTTAGTGCAGAGGAAAGTAATGATAATGCAGAAACGATTCACCCTGTGAATGGAGATGATGATTTTGATGAGAATCCAGATCAGCCTGTTGAAAAGGATGACTGAAATCTGAGAGTCACTGTCCATGATAGAAAGTGTAACTTAGATAGATGTTGTACATAGTAATTGTTTTCATTTATGTTATATCGACAATAATATTTTAACACATAATATGCAGTATCTCTAAGAAAAGTCACGGTCTGGAAATAGACGAGGCGCAACGAGAGTCCAGAGATACAGCAACAAGGCTACCCATTGAGATACAACCAGCATCCACATGCTTGCTTCACCAGCATTAGGATTAGCTATATTTCCTGACTTCTCAATAGCACCCCAAGACGTCAGTGCCATTGCATACCAGCAACAGATCAAACACATTACTGAAGATAACATGTAGAGTGAGTATGTTGAAAGAGATCTAATGATAGACGTCACACAAACAGCCAAAATACTCACCTGCATTTAGCTTCCAAGACGAGCCAAATGATTTTGGGTTCACTTCTTCGGCATCATCTGCTGTGGCAGTTTCAGGAGGAGAGGTAGTATCAGCTGTTCCATAAGTAGAATTGTTTAGAACAACTCCTCCAGCTATTGTTGGTTCTTCTTCATCACCCCCAACATCACCCTCTTCTGCATTATCGGAAGCTGAAGCTCCTCCCAATCGCTTATCACTTGTGTATGAAAATCCAGTCCATGTCAATGAAATAAGCGCAAACAAGAGTCCGATTACTATACTCCAAGTTGACGTCTCACCAAGGGTGATATTACAAATTGCATTAGGATTCTCTGGGAAGATGCGCGTTATCACGATTTATGATATCGAAAAAGAGATGATCGTTAACATATGTTAGTACATGCGGTTTAAAGGCAGTCAAATAAAGGCAAACTAAGTTCAAATGAAGTTGCAAAATCACCAAGACTTCATATTGAACACACTATAACATAGGACAAAATATTACAAACGCGGACTTTCTTGCAACTGCTGCACCACAAAGATAGGTTGCATATATTGTCATACATCCACTAGTCAATAAACTTCCAGTTTCTGATATTGTCAACTGAACAACAGTACAGGTCAATGATAGTATCAATGTTATAGATATGAATGCATTATTAGACTGACATCCGCTGAAGTGTATATACATGATGATGATACCTGCCAATGAACATATGTAAAGTATTGCACAAGATACTAGTATTGCCCCTAGCCATTTCTTTCCCTTTCCAGGTCCTTCGTCTAATTCCGCTTGGTCTGATTTTGCTAACCAGCTCTCGTTCCAGTTGTACCCGATATCAATTAATATAACTTGTTGCAGTAATATGAATAGAACACTACCAACTCTTGCGATCCACAAGAATATTGGCTGAAATAATGGATCGTTGGGGATAAAGACGGTACCCACAACGAGAAATAAGTAGAGAACATATCTATAGAGAATGGTCAGTATTGCAATGCATAAGTTCATAATCATACAAATAAGATACGACTCACTTGGCAGGCCAAGCCTCTCGATTAGAAGTTGGTCTACATTTCGCTGCAATACCGAAGATAAAGAAGAACAAGAAAGCAGCTCCGGCAGCGCGATAAACGCCAGCATTCCCAGCACAAACTTTAACTAATTCTTCATTGGTATTTTCACATCCTGATTCCCATGCATCAATAAGATATGGAAGTTTCAGCTGTTGATAGTTTGGTGCTAATCCATATTGAAAGGCGAGAGCAACAATAATACTAAATCCAAGTAGTAAAACACTTCGAAGTCTACCACTTGTTGCGCTTGGAGGTACAGTACTATATTGATGAGATGGGATAGTGATATGAGACGATAAAACATATACATCAAGATGATATCCTCCCATTTACTCACGATGGCTTATCATTACCACACCAAGCACCACATAATGAACCAGTTGCTGAACAGAAGCACCATGTTAACCCAATAACTGCAGCATTAACCAACCCGGATAAGCCCATTGTATAGTGTCACTTGTAAATTGGTCTCTCTCTTTCTCTGGCGGAATATATATAATAATACATATATCCCTGTCGTGCTCCAACAATTGATGTTGTTGATCTTAGGGTAAGTTTGTCAAATTTCATTTATAATGAAATTTGCACAAAAAATCTTTTTCGGAAGTAAGGATGGTATCTTGCCTCGTATCGCATTGCTATTGCCGACGGCCGACTGGAGAGTTCGACCTTACTAGCAACACAGCATCCTGCATCCTTTACTGTTACGGTTCTCTCTTTGATTGCGGGTAGCTATAAGTGTAGCTAGCAACAATCATATGCATAAAAGTTGTAGATGACTCATTTTAAAGTGTATTATTTAGACTAGAAAGAGCCTAAATCGAACCAAACACTCTATGCAGTCTTCCATTGTCCTTCCTTTTCTTTAACAAATGCATCAACATCAAAGGAATCTGGCACCTTATTAAACATGTGAACATTTCTGAACTTCTCTTCATCTCCATAATCGTCTAGTAATGATTTGCAGATATTGTATCCTTCGTCTTCTTCAATCCCTCTATTGATAATATCACACCTAACTAAGGTAACATCCTTCTCCTCGGCCATATCATCAAAGATTGAAATTGTCAATAGTGGTTGTGCTCTTGCTGGGTCCATTTTGTAATCTTCCAAGAAGGCAAGTAAGAAGTAGTTTGGTTTCTGAAATTGGCTTAGGATAATGAAATGTCCTTCTTCTCTAAATACCGGATGAATGAAAAATGGGCTTTGATCGGTACAAAGATGAGTATATGTGTCATTGATACATTAACCAAGATTTGTCAGTATCAATATACATACAGATCACAAGTCGATATCATAATAAGATGATACCCATTCCTTGATTTGCAACTTACCATTGAGCAGCTCTCTCCAAAATACTACTTCCCTTTGCTTTATCCAATGTCAATCCATGTACCTTTTCTTTTCCTTCGTGATATGTCATCCACATATCAGACTTTTTGAGTATCGTAAGGTGATGAATGAAGAATCAATATGTATTGAAATTGATACATATATACAAGATAATATATTAGTTTCACACATCAACATCATATCCATTGACACATTGTCATCATAAACCCAAATAACACTATAGAAGAAGTACTCACAATTTCTGCAGCTGATTTATCAGTCAACAGTTCAACTTTGAGAATATCAGAAAGTGTTCTTGGACCTGCATAACTAAAGTTTGTTCTAATTGTTGTATTATTTATATGTTTGATGATAGATTGATATCTTGTGCAATTTGACAACTCGTATCTTGATGATGCTATGTCCATATTATTGTTTGTTGCAAGTGATGAATACTGACTAGACTGTGCGATTCTTCTTCCTGATGATATGGATATGCTTGCTCTATGAGCAGTGGATACATACTGCAATGCTGTAGTGGCATCAACATTCGACAACAGTCTGGGACAGAAAAGGGAGGGTATCTTTGAAGATATCATACGACGCTGCATTGTGGCGGATAACATTATGCTATTGACCAGTAAAGGATGATAAAGACGCTGTGTTGAGCTATTTATATGCCCTGAATATTGAATATCAATACAGCTTCAGTAGATTCTAATTCCCAAAAATTATACTGATGAAGTGATGAGACACACATCAATGAATTGCTTGACACAGCCAGATAGCTTTGTGTCTGGGAGCCGATGATATGACAATTAGGAAGATAGCATATTGAATCTCTATTAACATATATCAAGTGTGTAGCCAATAGATTGTAATTAACGATTCAATTGGTGATATCATGTGACCATCGATAACTTGGAACTTTCATCATAAAGAAAAAGTTTCTTCGATTGACAATATTAGGTGTTATAATTCAGTGTGTGGTGGTAAGTGTTGAGAGTGAATTGGCGAAGAGGATGTGGTGTTAATCAGTAGATCCTCGGCGGGAGCGGCAGTATAATATTATCAGTTTCAATAAGGTTGATAGTCGTAGTACTACCATGAGAATTGATTAATACACACAGATAGAAAGTTTGAGTTTCATTCACTTTGACAAATTAATATACTATGGTACCTGTATGCTCACAGGGTGTATCAATGTCACACGATAATACACATAACTGTATAAGTGTTGCTAGTTTCAATCTATTAGCTCCGCTCTACATAAGACCGATTGATCAGAGGACTGGGAAAGTTCAGCCATTTGCATCTTTCGAGGTATGAGTTGTTTCTTTTATATTTAATTTGTCCACATTTTGTGTAGTATCAACTCATCATGTTATGACATTACATTATGATATGCATCTCAAACTTATTTTTACCTTGCGATGTACTCTTTTCTATACATAGTGGATATCAGAGGAAGATTCAGATAATATACTAGGAGATGATAGTCGGTTGCCAAGATTGCTGAATTGTCTACAACAATGTGACTGTGATTTTATCTGTATACAAGAATTGCAATTGGAGAGAAGAGAAGAATTTGTTAATGATGATTGTATTGCAAGAGGTAAACGAAGTCGTAAAGAAGATGGTAGTGATGATATTACAAAAAGCACTGATAGTAGCAGCAGTAAGCAACCTTTTGTGTTGCCCACATGGATTCATCCTATTCTTCAAACATATGATATTATTCTACCACCACAATCTTCGCTTAATAAGATTGCTGAACGAAATCTCAGAGTATTACACGCTGATACTGCAATAACTAATGCTATATTATACAAAAGAAACAAATGGAAACCATATGATGATTGTAACAATACAAAAGAGGAAAAGAGTATATTTGCATCAAACAACAAGTGTGCGACACAAGCATTCATCCCGGTGAATGAAAAAGGAGGAGACATTAATGATCCGATTGTGTTAACAAGCATACATTTAGATGCCTGCAACGAAGAGAAGAGAGTACAACAATTACAACAATGTCTTGAGCACTCAATATCTTCCTCTACCACATGTTATCATCCAGCATGTATCATTGCAGGTGATTATAATGCAGAACTATTTGAAGGTTCATGCCTGAATGCATTCCTTGCTAAAGACGAGGTTGTTGACTTGAGTAGCACCAAGAAAGCACAAACAGAAGATGTCGATTATTCAGATAATAGAGTGAAGGAGTGTGCAACATCACTACGGCTGTCTTCAGGCACTTTACCAACAGCAGATCAAATGAAAACCTGGGATACATTACATGAATCTGTCACAACATTTATAGATGATAAATTTATATCCTTGAAGCGAGTAGACACGGGATGCACTCGAGTAGCCTATGATCATGATGAAGATGTATCGCTGATTGCAGAGAAAGAAGAAAGAACAATGAAGCAGTGGCATTTAGATCATATTGTTTACACACCAACAACACTATTGCCGATAAAGAGGTGGTCTACGCTTGAAGAAGATGAGCTGAGCTCTAAAGTTGGACTTCCAAATAATAATATTCCTACAGATCACTTGCCAATTGCAGCTTTATTCGAGAGAAAGCCACACCCACAACTAAGCGAGGAAGCAAAAGAAAAGCTACTATCTCTATTGGATGGCATTGAGAGTAGACATACAATCGAACTGAATACTCATCATGAAGAAGCTAAACGGATACGGTCAGAACTAGAACATGCACACTTGGAGAAGCAAAGGAAGGTTGCGACTGAATCAAATGAAAGTAGTGAGCAACAACAACAATCTACAAAGAAAAAGAAGAAGAAGGTCCAACCTCCTCCTGAAATTATACAACACATACGAAACGGTCGAAATGAAGCTAAGGAGCTGAAGATGAAGCAAAAAGGCGAGAGGGATTCATTCATCAGCAATTTGACTATTCTTGAGAGAATGGTAGTGCAAAATACTTTTGGAAGAAAGGGGAAAGTAACAAGTTGGATAGAGAATGGTAGATTAAAGAAATAAACATTACTTGTTCTAGATTACCTACCAAAGCCCATTCCTCCGCCTCTTCCTCCTCCCTTCTTTCCCTTCTTCTTTGCTGCTCTTCTTGCATTACGATTGCCTCCTCCACCACCTGCATAAGCTGGCTCTAAGTCGGCATCTGCATCATCAGGATTGCCTCCCATACCAGCTTGCTTTGACATTCTGCTAATCATTGTTCTCATCTTTTGGAATTCAGACATAAAGGCTACTCCTTCCTCGAATGCCATGCCAGATCCTTTTGTGATTCTGGTTAATCTCGACCTTGCAGTTTTGTCCTTCAGTAATAGCTCTGGATTTGCTCTTTCCTTCTTCGTCATACTACAGATCATTGCCTCACTTCGCTTAATACGTTTCTCTACCTGAGATAGTTGTGAATTATCAATCATATTTCCCATTCCTGGTAGCATCTTAGCCACGCCAGCCATGCTTCCCATTGATGCAACCATCTTACTTTGTGTCATGAAGTCGTCAAAATCAAATTCGGCCTTGACCATCTTCTCTTGCATTCTGGCTGCATCTGCATCAGATACCTCCATAGATGCCTTCTCAACCAATGAGATAACATCACCCATACCAAGAATTCGTGATGCCATACGATCAGGGTAAAATGGCTCCAAGTCTGCAACCTTTTCGCCCACACCGACAAATTTGATTGGCTTTCCTGACACGCCTCTGATTGATACTGCAGCTCCACCTCGAGAATCACCGTCAAGTTTGGTTAGTAGTGCACCAGTAATACCGACGGCAGAGTCAAATGATGCCGTAAGAGATGCAGCTGCTTGACCAGTCATTGCATCCACTACAAGTAGTGTTTCGTCGGGTTGAACTGTCTTCTTAACTCTGCGGAGTTCTTCCATCAACTCTTCATCTACGACTTGTCGACCAGCAGTATCGACCAACACGGTATCGTAACCTTCACTCTTTGCCTTCTCTACAGCCTGTTTGGCAATCTCTGCCGGATCAGCATCAGTACCCATTGAAAATACAGTAACGTCAATGGACTTTCCCAATATCTCAAGCTGTTCAATGGCAGCTGGACGGTATACATCTGCCGCCGCCAATAGTACCTTACGATTACTTTTTGGCATGCGACTAGCCAGTGTTTGTGATCGCTCTTCCTCGGACATTTCGGCAACAGCATTTGCATCAACTTCACGTTCTTTAAGATATAATGCCAGTTTCCCAGCGGCTGTTGTTTTACCCGCTCCCTGCAAACCAGCCAACAGAATAACAGTCGGATCAGTACTACTTTCTTTATATGCCAATGTTGCAGTGGGTGATTGTAATGATGGATTACTACTCATCATACCTCCCGACTTTTGATCTTTGGAGTCTCCACCCATCATATCTAATAATTCATCATACATTGCTTTAATAAATTGCTGTTCGGCTGTTACACCTTTGGTTACTTCTTGACCTAATGAACGTCGTTTTACACCATCAATTAGTGTGGAGGCAACATCAAGGTTAACATCTGCATCGAGTAGAGCACGTCGTACTGATTTGAGTGCTGGTTGAATTGAGTTTTCCGTCATTCTTTGTTTTTATTGTTGTTGGTATTGCCAATAGTTGCAGTTTAATGGAGATACAATGAGTTGATGGAGTAAAGAACATACATACACATAAAGGATACCAATTAATAGATCATAATCTTACCTCTGTTTACCACCGAAATTCTGTGCCACCTCTGTTAAAGCTGATGATAATTGATCAAACATCATATTTAAGGATGTAGATGAATTACATCTTTGTTTATCTTGTAAACTATGCTGTCTACCTAGAAAATTTGCATTATGATGATGTCGTGTGGAACTTGATAGTATCGCACTATTTTTATGCACGATAAACGATGGCGAGAAAGCCGTTGCGATTGCCAGTGATGCAACTATATATTCTATTGATGTTAGTGATAACATTGCTAATGTAATTGTAATAGGATGGGTAGATAGACCGGAAGAGGTGGATAGGGAGAGTAATGGAGTAATGACGCATCGCTGAGAGGTGAGGATGAATTTTTATATGAATAAAAATCGCCAAAATACACTTAGAGAAGTGGCCAGTGAGGTGCATGCAAGATGACGGCTGAGATGACGGCTGGCTATATTATGATTATATGGTTAGTTGAGATGACGGCCGAGATGACGGCTGGCTAAATGTATCTTTTTGGTGCTGGTAAAGGGAAAAAAGGGATCTGCATATATATTTCCCAAATTAATGGCAATGCATTAGCTCAAGATCATTTTACTGTTACACGGGCAACTACTTTATGCCCCTTTCTTTTCATTCTTTTCCTAGTAGATACTTCTTTACCAATTCCCTATCCCGATATTGTTCAAAACATTTCACTGTATGAAATGTTTTGTTTTGGTTATTGCAAATCTTATCTCTCATAGATCTCATGTCCTATCATTACAGCCCACCACATTTCTCAATCAAATAAAAGTTGCTTTCCAATTGAGAATGATTCCAATTCATTACATATCATCTTAATACTACTTCATTTATAATCCTCCACAAGCTGGACAGTTGCAATTGACACTGTGCATTCCAGTACATGATGGACAAGCACAATTCTTATTCGGTGAGCTACAGCTTGGACATCCACAGTTCGCTGAATGTACATTAGAACACGATGCACATGTGCACGATGGTGAGTGAGATTCTACGCAAGAAGGACAAGCGCAGAGAGCCTACATGAATATGAAGTGCATAAGATATGCGAAGCGCAATGATGTGATGTTAGACCTGCGATTATCATATAATACATTACAAACGCATACCACTACCACCAACAAACATAGCTTACCGAATGGATCATCCTTGAGCATGAACTACATTTACATGCATTACCATGTGTACTCTGTGAACAAGCGCCGCATAGACGGATTGAAGAAAATGCTAAGCTCTTCGAGCTTCCCGTGGTTGTGGACCTGGTTGTGGCGGTACTTCTAGCCCATCCACTAGTGCCGGTTGTGAACGCCGCCACACTACCACTCATAGCGGTAATTGCAGCTACGGTAGAGAGTGAATATCCAACCATTTTGCTGTTATAAATAGGAGGAAGTTGTTGATGTTGATTGATGCTTGTGATAGATGATGATGGCATGCACAACCCAGGGTTTAATGTGCATGCAAAAAAAGGTTAACATTGGCAAATATTAGAGGGAAAATTTGGCAAAAATGTAGTGTTATGTTAGTGGAAAAAATGATTTTAAAATGTTTATAGTTCAAATGTTAGCTGAAATTTGAGATCAAAAATGTTAGTTTAGAAAATGTTAGCCCAATGTTAAAGTCAAAATGTTAACATTATGCTAACATTTGGTAACATTTTGTATGAGACATGTATCCTAACCCCAACCCTAACAGGGTTAGGGTAATGCTCAATCTCTGTACACTGCCGTTGACTATATCTAATGCAATATTACATGTTGGCCTAAGCCTAACCCTAACAATAAATGATTTCGACCGCCTAGGCATGTCTGGATGACTTCAACGCTGTTGATATTATCTTCTAACCCCAACCCTAATGCCCCAGATGAACTATTCTCTCCCATTGTATCAAGTATAAACATCAATCCATTTCAAAATGCATTGTTTCATTGTTACTTATACCTATTGAGAGGATTTAGACTGCCTGTGTTGGTGCGCCCCTACTTTTGTGCTCATAGTGAAGCTTGATATGCAATATCTGGGATACCGCCCTGCAAGCAGTGATGTTTCATGCAGTTCCGACAGGTTGAAATCATGGATAATACCCCAATATCACACTGCAGCACTGTTGTAAATACCCAAGAGAGTACTTCGGCACTCTAAGACATCTCAATCCTCTCTTGCGGCATGCTCTACTATCAGAATATTGACTTTTACAGAATTGACCTCCTCCGTATTATCCTCATACTCACCACCACTACTCAATGATGAATGACTGGAAGTCCTCCAATAGCTCATGATTATTTGTGTTATATCTATGCTTGATGCTGGTTCTGTTTATCACTGTGTGGACACTTGTGTTCACCTCCAACTTGTCGCACTCTTAAATTTGGCGAGAAAACCCCGTTTTGCATTGAGTGGAAGCGGTAGCCCAACGTTTCGCCAATATGCTGTCAGGTCTCAAACGTTGGGTGCACTTTTCATGGATATATATGTGCCTGTCCCTCGGTGTCACCAAATGACAAGATACATGATTTGGGTGCCTTCCTTACCCTATTTTTCACTGCTACCCCTGTGTTTTTGCTGATTTTGCTCATATACCAATGGCTATAATGTTGTCAGCTATGGTTCAAACATGTAAGTACGCCCATTATTCTTCACATTGGGTATATAAGTGATGTTAGATCCACTTTTTATGACTTGTTTGTCCACATACAGTTTCTTATATACCAGTTTTCGTGCTCTACCCCCATGATTTTACTGATTTTACCCATATTTGCCTCATACTTGCAGGTATAATGTTGTTAGTGGTGGCTCAAAACTATTGGAACACCCATTATTTTCCACATTGGGTATATGGATGATCTTAGATACACTTTTTATAGCATGTTTGTCCATGTACAGCTTCTGATATACAGAAAATGTGGTTCTAGACGTGATTCCTAGCCGTGTCAAGCCGAGGTATTGGCATACAGAAGCATGAACCGTGGGTGTATCATCATCCAATAGTGCTCAAAACCATTGCATTAGGTCCATATAACATGTAGGTAGTGCACTGGCATGTTTATATTGCCCTCGGTGGTGGACGTTACCATTATTATCTCAAATAGTGGGGTTAGCATAACGATTTCCTGATGTTCTGAGCTGGGGTGTTGGTTACAGAAGCATGACCGGTGGGTGTATCACTGTCCACTAGTGTTCCAAACCATTGTATTGGGTCCATATAACATGTAGGAAGTGCATTGGCATGTGTATATTGCCCTCGATGACCATCTTTGCCACTATTATGGCCAACATTGGAGGTGTCTGAATCTCAAACTTCTGCACTAGACTACATTTGGTCATCAAGTGGTGGTATGGTATCATTCTGTTGCTTAGATATTGGTGGTTTGCCATTGTATATGTATATAAAAGGTAGATTAACGCTAGTAGCATGGTTGTAGGGCCCTCCATCACACTTTTGTGTCCACTAGTTGGCAGTTCTCTTGCCTCAATTGGGTCTAATTTTCGAAATCAAACCAGCTTTTTGACAATGTTTGGCCATCAAGCGGTGGTATATTATCATTCTGTTGCTTAGATATTGTTGTTTTGCCATTGTATATGTATAATAAAGGGCAATAAACACTATCAGCAGGATTCTAGGGCACTCTGATCAACTTTTGTGCCCACACTTGTTGGCGGTTCTCTTGCCTCAGATTGGGTCAGATTTTCAAAATCGACCAGCTTTTTAACCAAACATTCAAGCAACATGCTATCATTCTGCTGCTTATATACTGATGGTTTGCCATTGTATATGTATATGAAAGGACAATAGACACCATCAGCACCATTGTATGGCCCTCCATCACACTTTTACGTCCACTTGTTGGCAGTTCTCTTGCCTCAGATTGGGTCAGATTTTCGAAATCAAGTCGGCTGCCGGACAATGTACGGCCATAGCAAAAAGGCATGCATCACTCTCTTTCTTAGATATTGATGTTTTGCCATTGTATATGTATAAAGAAGACCAATGGACACTATCAGCACCATTGTTGGGCCCTCCATCCTACTTCTACAGCCATGTGTTTTGCAGTTACTTACCTCGCCAGTCCAGTTTGGCAAAAATCTCAAAATCAAACCAACTTTCTAACACATTTGGCCATTAAGTGGTGGTATAGCAGTATTTATGTTGTTGGATAATGGATGTTTGGCATTGATTATGTATATAGCAAGGTCAGTAACACTCCCAGCAGCCATGATTGTAAGGCCCTCCATCATACTTTTACAGCCACTTGTTGGCAGGTTTCATGCCTCAGATTTCGATTTTCAGCCCACTTTCAGGCAGTTTGGCCATCAAGTGGCGGTACCTCAGAGATGTAGGCTTGCTACTACAGTGCTTGATTGGCATTGTCTATGTGATAATAGCATGATGAACACTCCCAGCATGATTGTAAGGCCCTCTGTCACATTAGGCCCGCTCTGGCGGGTGGAGTTTACCCTGACTGTTTAGGTATTGGACCTAATTATAGCCTCGTACACATTATGTAACTTCTCCAACCTCTCTATAATCGTGTTTTAATAGACCAATCGACCTACCACTACCACACCACCAAGATACGCATATATACACGCATAATTCTTGGATAGACGACTGGCTCTGAGAAATACACTCATAATTATCAATTTTAACATCACACACATCAATTTCCACACGACACTTGCAATCACATACAAACAAACAACAGTGATACGCCAGCCTTATTGTACATTAGCTATATGAATATTATCTCTATTTTCTTATGTGGTATTTGAGATGATTGGCGTATCCACCACGAGTAACGAATCATATGATCACCACATAACTATACATGATAACTAAACAATCAAAATTTTCGAATCAGTGCCACCACATTAGTACAAAAGGACTAGACATACTATGTATTGCGGCAGAATTAGAATTAGAATCCTTAGACAAAACCACAAATTATTGTACCCCATT
>Ga0214480_100362_pt1 | contig 23321 bp, 15 predicted proteins | sample M1_20Mar14CPVII9_3_FD_165042 | JGI IMG/M metagenome (GOLD analysis project Ga0214480, IMG submission 165042) | Marine eukaryotic communities from Monterey Bay, California, United States - M1_20Mar14CPVII9sort6BwellE17 | ecosystem: Environmental > Aquatic > Marine > Unclassified | place: USA... | reverse complement strand
CAAACACAAAAACAGCATATGCAAATCACACAAAACGTACCGCAAGCAGCCTGGTTGAAACCGGCTGTTACAGGGGCAAGGTTGTTGCAGTCGTCAGGACCTTTCTGAACAACTATGGCTGAACCGGGCAGTGCATCAGCTCTTTCATTTGGTACATACTTTTGACATGCATACTATCGAAAAGAAAAAGTTAGACCACCCATAGTGAATACAGACAAGATACAACAAAGCTTACCACCTCTCCCCAGTCATTAGCCTCATAAGGAGCATCCATACAGCAAAAGCCAGGAACATCTTCAATCACTTCTTCCTCAATCCCAGTGGAATAGGAACAAACTTGCCCAATTGTGGTACCATTTCCGAATAACAGAGCAATGGAATCATCATAATCAGCTACTGGTTTCTGATTGGCGCCAATATCATTTCTTTGTTGTTTCCAATAGGCCAGTTGCTCTGTGCAATACGGGGCATAACAATAATTATTACTACCAACCGGGTTACCACCACACCCAGGTGGAGTTGGACTATCGTCGTCGGTTCGTATAAAGCATTCAAGGGTACCCTTACAATCAGAGTCATTATCACAGACTGGGTTAAATGTGGTATAACATGAGATGTGAGTGCAATGTTCTTAGATAGGGGTTCAACAAGATATGAACAAGTATAAACTTACAGCCCACGCAACGGGGGTAATCAACAGCATTCCAATCATCAACTCGCTTTGATATGTCTTCCACACATTCTTGATAAATTTTGATCTGCACATTGATGGAGTTGAGTATAAATGATTTCTTGATTTTTTCGTTGAGAGTATTACTGAATTCTGGTCGACCAGAAGAAGTAGTTTGAATACCATTATTACCACCAATGGTATCTCCGTATTCCAACACAGTATTTAGATGTGTGCCATTAATTTGCCCATATACATCATGTGCGTCGTCAAGTATGCCCACTGGCAGCTTGAACTGGCCGTTATCATTAGGGTCATAAGGGTTGCCATAATCAGAATAATACTGTATATGTAAAAAGTGAGTATATATTATAGAGAGAACGGCGGCTATCAATTATAGATCGATTACATGACAAACTCACCTTGTAAGGGTAACACTTATTGTTGCCTGTATTGAAAGTAGCACCATTTACAGGCCCAGAAGCAGGCAAACTATCGCTATTGATAGCTGTATCAAAATCTGTATCAGGTAAGAAGCCTGCATCAAAGAAACAAAGACATTGATTGCAATTGGGCTGAAGGTAGCAATACAGCGCAGTACCAAATCCAACATATCCTTTATGATCAACATATGGACGACAAAAGGCAGCACATTTTTCAAATGGGAGGTCATCGTTTGTAATCTCGCCAACTCCAATTTCATTATCCTTGTATAAATATGGATACCCATCCCCATCATTTGTACAAAGGCTCCCATCGTAAGGATTGTCATAGAGGTCGACATCGTTGTAGTAGAATATGTTCCTGTCTAGTTTTGCAACAAGATTTGTCTTTCGAGTAAAGAAAAGGGGTACAGAATGAGAATACAGAAGGAAAGTAAAACACCAACACGACTACCTCCACTTACCGAACATTTCATGAACTCCTCAAATACTTGAACTACAAGAGTAGCGGCGTCTTGTATTTTGCCCAATTTATCATCATCGTCTGCTTTAGAAATACGGAGGAGAGTGCTAGTGCTAATGGTATTCATAGACTCAAGAGAAAGAAACTAAAGGCAACAGCGGTTTAATGAGACACAACTTTGATTAGGAAAGTATTGACATCACATACTTTATACTCACCTTGGTTGAACCCCAGCCACGACAGACTGATGTGACACTTCCACCACCCCACTTTCCATCTATGCCTATTCCCTCATCAAAGCGATGAAACTCTTGAAGGAGCTGGTCACATTGACCATCAGGCCCAAAGAACTCGGGCTTGCCAAAAGGTCCCCAGTTCGACTTTATTTCTTGACTCAAGTCCTTGATTCTAGCCAACTATAGATTAACAGAGATGAGATAGATAAGCTGAGAATCAAATAAATACCAAGTCGAAGCAACAATGCATGCTCACCTTAGCCGGAATGTCCTCTTCATCAAATAATCGAATCTTATTATCAACCTCTCCCGTAGTAGGATCAATGTCATCGGCAAAAAAGTATGTATACGTGTCATATAATCCATAGTTTGATGCACAATTAACAAGACGGTACTGTAACACGGGAAGCGATGAGTGCAAGGTATATATATAAATATGACACTCAAAAGATATAAGCTTCCACTTACACATTGTGATACCTTACGAGCATATTGACCGACCGGAAGACATATGTTATTAAAACCTGAATTAGACAACCTCCTATGAGTTGTTGTTCCCTCCTCTCTCGATACACGTGCCCCATGATAACCTTGCTGACTCATCGGAGCTGATTGACCAAATAGGTTGCCTCCGTACCCATGCCCTTGCACTAGGTGACGACTGGCGCGATGATGGTAGTCGGCCTTGGATATTGGGGGATGTTCTATAGACAACCCTTGATCACTTGAACTCTTAAGGATCCTTGAGTGTGCAGTACGAGTTTCACTTGGGTAATAGTGAATAGAAACAAATTTCTCAACTTCGTGTATGTAGTGCTTAGCCTTGGTTATTTGATTCAATGTATTTTCCATTATGCGCTGGAGATGGCTTGGCATTGACGCACTCATCTGTAGATTATTAATATGATCCTCGACAAGAGTCATAGCTGTGGAAGTAGCTACAAGTACATCTTGATTACTTGAGGCATCATCAGAAGCAATTTGCTGAAGTTCAGAATGCACTTCACTTAATTGTTTGTATTGGGATGAGACGAGTTGGGGAATAACGGGATCATCGAGGACTGCTTGATGCTCTTCGACTTTGTTGGATGACGTTAACTCGATGCCACTTCCTGGGTCAGTCTGAGTAAACAAAGAAACATTTAGTGTGTATCAAAATGATATAAATAGTGAATAATACAACATACCTTCAATCTAACTCCATCAACTTCCAAGTCTCTGGCCGCTTCACTACTGCTCACTGAGGATAATACAAATACTACCAAGGCTATAAGAAGACGACGACCTTTGAAGAATGCAAAGCTTTTGCCCCTGCCGTTACGACCCTTATTCACAACCGACTTATTCCCAGCCAACCACATGCTGCATGTACTTTTGTTCGAACAAATTTCAACGATGACCCTCCATACTACAAACACAACTGAAATAATAAGGAATGCTAACTCGTACATCTTCGTTCCGTCAAAGCTGTCAGACTGTTCTTCCTTCTCTTCTCCCCATCCAACCTTCTCTTCCCTATACCTCCTTGATCCAATTACTAATCCACTGTAAATCCCCTCCCAATCCATAACCAATTTCTCCCCACCACCACCATACAATCCATCTATAATATACACCTCACCCAATCCCAACCACCCTTCACGTTCTGCAGGATGATCCCCATCATCATCCACTCCATCACCATCCTTCTGATGAGACATAGGGTAAGATGAAATGAATAGATTATATTAATGATAAGTTATATATGTTGGTGAGAATATATGATGTGTACATACAATAAATATATGTATATATTGATTGAATGTAGGTGCAGTGAGTGATATAAACATCATTGTTATATCGATTGGCATTCGACGATATACAGAATAGAAATAGTACATACCGGTGCTGCAACATCAGCAATACTTTGACTTTGCAATTCATAATTTGTGCCCCCTGTACTATCTCCCCATGGAGGTGGGGAAATCGATGAAGCGTTATGTAAACTTTGATATATTTGGATCTAATATTGGTGTGAACAAAAGAAAAGGTATGTAGTTGTTAGTAGTTGCAATAGTACAAAAATTATCGTGTATCATCTTTCTAATTCTAATTGTTGCGATGCCTGCTCTACCTATTATGTACGTATACGATATTTGTGGTCTCCATGTTTGGTGGCCGGCACCTCCTCTGTTGTACTACATGTTCATTGGATGCAATAGCAAATTGGCTCTTGGCCTTGGTCTCGCTCTATTCCTTGGCCCATGTACGATAGCATGGTCTCCCTCCTCAAGCAAATTGGAGACGAGGTTTGGTAAATTGCAAATGCCGAGTTCCCCATACGTCACCCCGCCACAGTCACAGCAACTCATTAGGTACATATATTGCACAAGGAATCCACTTACCATATTCGATTTAGATGCAACAATGAAAATTATGGGGCGACGTCTCATTCTTCACTATTATCAATCACACTAGCCTGCATTCTAGCCTAATAAGAGGATTGTGGGAAGCTATAAACGAACCATGAAGCAAGAGCAAGGGCTGCTGGGCAAAGTTTATAAATAGCCTCGATTGAGCTAGAATGGAAATAATATGTCTCATCTCGCCAACATACACTACAGCCCCTCGAATGGCGTATCTAAAATGAACCCACAAGTAAGAGCACCATAATGTATAATGTGGCCACTCTATTTGTGATAGATCATCCTGTGCCTCAGTGTGAGCTCTTCAAAGTATCGTAGTCCGGCTATTTGTTTTGCATCTTGATCTTTGAGACACCCACCTAGAAGGGCCACTCTGGAATTGAAAACTGCTCGTACTTGAGACTAAGTATCATACGTACATCACAAGCAAAGCTTTTATAGTGGAGTGATCCTGATTTATTCCCATTAGTTCATATGTAATTTGTTATCATGAATGGAGAGAAGAGCTAACAGCGAGTCAGTATCTAGAGACTTGAGTTTGGTCAGTATCTTATTGCGTCTGAGAACTTCCTCCTCTGTTTGAACTGGTACTTTAATCTTCTTCTTTGATGCAACTCCAAGTTTTGAAAGTTTCTTATTGACAGCATGACCTCGTAGAAACGCGGATGCCTTCTTCTTCTTTTTAATGTTCAATACTCTTTCCAGAGATGTTAAGTCATCGTCTAGATAAAGTAGAATGTGCATCCGAAGACTTTCTGGTAGTAGACAGAGTGGCAATATTGATGGTGATCGAGGTTTGTCCCATGAATATGATCCGTACTCCATTCCTAGCTTGTGAAGATAAGTCTCGAAGGAAAAACCTTCAGAACCTCTTCTCATTCGAACTGTACTCTGTGGTATCTTCATTTTGATTCTAGGCTGATATGAGATACTGCCACCCACTGTAGAGATTTGGTATAGCCAGTGTACATCATCTTTTTTGTCTGACTTTGGTATGTTCCTCTTTGTCCTTTTCTTTGTACTACCAATTACAATCGACTTAGCCTCACTTGATACTCTTGACACGTCACTCAAGAGTATACTATCAATGTCAACATTAATAATACCCATTTTGAGATTAACATACCCAATCTTTGAAGATGATATTGATGGAAAGTCAGAGCGAATCACTCTCGCATGAAGTGCATATGTCTTTATATTTGTCGTTGGATAAGGCACGCCAAGAATACTAGAGGCTACACATGGTATACTGACCACGCCGTCGTTATTGTTTGGCTCTAAATCAACTCCAGCTATAACCAGATGCTTTGAACAAACACCGATGAAATCATTACATTCCATTTTTCCTATATGAAAAGTCATGTCTCTGGTCAATTGTTCATCTGCATCAACTTGTGATTCCTCAATATGTATTGATTGTCCAATAAACTCCCAGTAACGGAACTTCAAAGTTGAACTAGTCCTTGGCTGAATAGCCTCAACTCGAATGATCAACTTTGATACATATACACCAGATAGATAGATACAATCTGGGGTCATGTATGATGGGAAACTCTTATCATCAAAAGTAGATTGTGCCGTATCTTTGATACGAACTGCTTGGGTGGTATCATTAACGAGTACTGATTCGGTTTTATCTTGTTCCTGATCATCATCTTCTGGCTCCTTCTTGGATGTGAACATTGATTTCAAGTATCCAAGAGCCTCGAGATGGTTGCGATCTACATTCACCTCCAAGGGATCTGTTATTGATACACAAAGTACAAAGCCTGGTATTGGCATCAGCTTATCCATTTGTCCCTCCTGCCGCCCATCCTTTACACATTCATTCCAGCATTCGAAACAATCTCTAAGTGGCAAATGACTGTTGGTGCATTGACTTTTATGCTGTTGTTGAGAAATCCAATGGAAGTTACTTAGATGTCGAATTGACTCGATACCATTCTTGTCGGTACTGTTCTCAATGTCTATTGATTCGTCTGTGAGTGACTTACTCAGATGTTCAGCTTCCATACTTTTCCGCACCTGGTGCTTATTAAGTGATATAGGATCAATATAATCAACTCCGAACAACATTGAATCCAGTGTATAATCCTCATATTCATTGTCAAGATTGTCAATGTCTACTTCATCTTCTCGCCGCATAAGCATACGAGCATGAAGATCAAGGCCAGAAAACTTAAGGAAGAATGATTCCGAGGTATCTAAGAAACGCCGTCTTGACCATATCTCTTTAGTTCGGGGAGGTTGCATCATTTTGGCAATTGGGGGTTTAATTGTTAACCAAATGCCACCGTCAGGACCTTTGCCTGTCCTTATTCTCTTGCGAGCAAAGATGTTATTCTTTGTGGTTTGATTATTGTCTCGTTGTTTCCCTTCTGATATCGCACTACCCATGGAACTACTCCTTCGAAGTACTTTGGATTTAGGTATCGGTGTTGTGTTCGAATTGCCCGTATCAAAACGCAGTGTATCCATAAAATCATCCCCACTCGTAACACTTAGAAAGTCTATACCCAGCTCAAAGAGTGTACAATCATCAATATCATCACTTGGTGATTCTGTCTCTACCTGTTCTGGTAAAATGAGACTCACTCTACAATCTCTGAGGAATAAGTGTGGTATCATTGACAAATACTTTGCCATTAAACTCTTCTTCTTCACCTTTTCACCTATTGTTGGTTCAACCTCGTTATTTTCATCTGCAGCAGACATCGTTTCACTATTAACACTCGATGAGGATGTTGATCTATCAATGTTTGATGGTTTTTGTGCTTTGGACTTTGCATCATCTCCTTCTTCATCGGGTTCATTTGGCACTGCTTCCAGTATTAAATGTGCATCTTCCACTGTTACATGCAACTCTTTTCCAACTAATCTAATGTTGAGGGTACCTATTGACCCTCCAGCACCAACGAGTAAAGCCATATCATCTTCAACTACAACTTCTTCTTCCTCTACTTCCATATAAGAGTCATCATCACCTTCTACATTTTCTACTGGGGTAGAGAACTCAATAGGATCAATCTTCTGTTTCTGTTGCTCCATTTCTTTCTCAATTGGTGTATCAATTGGTATATCATTGCTTTCTTCATCATCAAAAGAAGGTAGTGGTAACTTTTTACCCACAGCCTCTTTAACTTTATCTTCGGCAGCTTGTCTAGAATTGCCATTGCAAAAGGCAGAACTTCTTCCTCCACACAAACCATTACCCTGAGTTGGTGTAGATGGTCCTGTATCTGATGAAAAGTACCCATCGGCAGTATCTAAACTTGTTATACGATCTCTATTTTGTATCTTTTCATGTAATGGTAATTGTGGAGTATTTTCAATATCAATTATTTGTGTATGTGCCATATTATCATCTAAAGTCTCGTCATATTCTGGTTGCATAGGTAAAGATTTTTGTTTCTCCTCTGCTACTTGTATAACTTTCTTGTGTGAGTTGTTACCAACTCTGGGTGTTAAATCTGTATCAACATCTGGTACCTGCTCTCTCTTAACTTTTACCTTCTTCTTTCTAACTATACGCTTTCGTTTACCAGGTAACTTCATAAGTTCCATACCCTCTCGCAACTTAACATTTGATAACTTAATACCCCATCCACTACTGGTATTGTTCTCTCCACCATAATTAATACCGTCCAATTGTATATCCTCAAGGTAAGAACTCAAAAACGTTCGTAATGTTTTTGATAAAAGAGATTTGGCCACATATGAGAACATTGTATTGCTTAAATATTAATATACCCCTAAACAATTATGACCACTAAAGCATCAATACTCAATACTGCTATAACCTCACAGCTTACTTGTTGTTTAATATACCAAACTAAAGAATAACGGCCACTAATAATTCACCAATACTACTAGTTTAACCTCCATTATCAATATATCAAGTACGGCGAGTAGTTATATTGGCATAGTAGCAAAACCAAACCAACATAAGAAGTTATACTGTCTATTTGCTATGAAAAATCAGAAAAAAATTGGGCGGATCTATTTCTCAGGCTCTAGCCATAATTTTTTCATGAAACCTTTTGCACTTGTTAGAGGAACTCTTCAAAAAACAAGTGGTATACTTTTTATTACAAATTTTTCATTTTCAGGTACTATAATAGTGGCGCCCGATAAGCCACAACAATCGGTATCTCTTACTTGAAATGAGTTTACATCTCAGGTAGGTTCGTTATGAGTTACGATATGACCTCAAAAAAATGCAAATGAAAATGATTTTTCAAGGTAAACACAGTATCCTCACACACAAAAAAGGCATCAACCATGATAATAGGCCATCCTAGGTCGGCCGATGCTCATTCAATATAAATAATTAGAGTAATGTTAAGGGCTAAATATCTTACTTATATCTATTGCAATTAATATAGTCCTTGAGATGTTTGTAAATATTAACTTTTTTAATAGTTATAGCCCATTAGGTAGACCAGCCACCTATCGTCACCATACTAATACTCCGATTGCAACGCATATAGACCATCAGAATAGACGTCCGGCCGCGTCGAGTCCTTTATTATGACCATATAAAGAATGTAGGGTGGTCATACCATGATGCCGGGCGTTATCGTTCGACACCGCGACCCTCAACCACATCAATCGACGATGATGCACCATGTTAGTGTCCTTTCGAGGGCTATAAACGGTCTCTAACCATGCTACCGGCGTATCGATATACGCCTATGGGTGCCTACTAAACATCCATACGGCAGGCACTCGCATCGGTGTACTCCGGCGGCTCCTATGCCGTCGACAGCACCACATCATGGTAATTGCTTATTGCAATAACTTAATAGGGAGTCCAGAGTAAAATAGTCATCGCTGAAAATAGCATTTTGTAACGTAAAATGTAGCGTATTAGCGATGATTGGGTATCGCTATTTAGCGATGATGTCCGCTCATTCGGTCAATTGTTGTGAAGCATACATACATTCGGTATCCTAAAATAAAAATGCTTTTCAAGTTGAGCAAGGTAAGTAAGACACAAAAAATTAATAAGGTACCTTTTTAAGTTAAAAATACTGGTATCCTCATAGATAGGAGATCTAAATTTTAACTAAGAAGAAGTCTTTTGTGTATCTTTTAAATTATATATCTGGATTCGCCTCACTCTCAGCTTTCCAAATCCCCTTCAAACTTTAAAATTGGACCAAATTAAAAAATTCATCTGATTTTTCATAGCAAACAGACAGTAGGAGTTATGCTAAACTTTAAACTTGTGATAATTTTATGAGAGTTGAGATTGAGTTTCCTAGGATACCCTACCCTATCTACCATCTGGAAGCAGGAGAAAAGGACGCAATTGCAAAGCAAATACAGTTAATTAGTATAATTCATCATTCTCCCTCAATCCTAATATTGACTTTTAACTTATATATATGAACATACGACTATTTATACAACATGCATGGGTTTGCTAACAGATCATATTTTGATCTGAACAAACCTTATACAATACTGATCAGCCATCAGCTAGCAGCTAACATCTTAGTGATCTCATCTCACCCCACAGTCTGAGATTGTAAACGGGGCTACAGACATTCAACACTTTACCAACTTTCTTCACCCCTCGGATACCAAACCTCAACAATTTGGGTACACTTGAACGTTCTTGCTTTAACTCTTCAACTTGTGATTGAAGTTGTTCGATTTGATGTTGTTGAGCAATATGAGATGGGACTGGTATACTTGGAGCCTTGGGAGTATGCTTCACGACTTCCGGAGCGGCTGGTGCAACAGTTACAACAGCAGGCTGAACCTGACGAGATTCAAAAGCAATCTCAGACAATTGCAATTCTAATGTGCGTACTCTCTGTCGAAGCATCTCGTTATCATCCTCCAATCCCTTCACATCGACTTGTGGTACTTCCTTATTTTGTTGCATTTCCTGAATTGTAAACTGTTGTTTCTCCATGGCTGCAGATAAGGACGTAATGGCCTTCTCTAATATCGTATTCTTCTCCAACAAGTTAGAGATTGTACTTTCATACGTTACAATAGCCTCCTCATACAGTTGTGTCTTGTAATCCATTGAAGATTCAAGCTCATCAAATGTTTTCGTAAGTGTACCAATTTCCGCTACCAGTTCATCCTTTTCCATTGTGGTATCAATATCTAAGGGGGCAGCGGCAGCAACACTCAATGTATTATCATCAATTTCGAGATTTGGCATGGATGGTCTTTTGGCAGCCTCAGTGGCTGTGTTACCACCCTCAAAAGATAATAACGAGTCTAATAATATAATATTATGCAAGTAGAAAATGGTTGTATTAGTTCAATATCAATAAGAATATTGCAATGTGGTAATAAATGATATAATCCCGAATAGTTTTTTTTTTTTTAATGTACAAAAAACTTAATAAGATAAAGATGATAAAAGATATACATACCTTCCATACCAAATTGAGCTACAAATTCGGTAAATGGATTAAATTTCCACAGTGGTTTACTATTATCTGCAACAGTATACGCTCGTAGAGGTTGTTGCTTTCTCCTATTTCCATCACCTTTGCCTTGAGTCCATGATGATTGGGGTTGTGTTGATGTCTTTGATTGAGATCGGGATGATAACGATTTCGGTGGATAAGGTGGCGGAGATGGTGTGTATGATAAGACCGGTACTACAGCCAAAGCCGTAGCCGTAGTAGAGAGGGTATTAAACCGCATGATATTACTTCAACAACAACGCTAATAATTTGTCTTTAGTTTTAGTTTTCATGTTTTAATTGAATTGGAAACCTCTGTTTTGGATGTAATAGGGGAATGCAGAATCAATCAAATCAACCTAAATAGGCAAAGGCTGTCATCAGAAACTTATTGCTAATTGTTATCAATATCTTAATACAAATCTGATTCTTTTCTTTAAGCTTCCTTAAACTTGGTAGCAAAACAACAAATATTCACTTCTAATCTTACAACATGGGGTTTAGCCAACACTTCGTTAGCTAGGACAATGATAAACGGGCAAACCGAGGGGGATATCTCGTCCGGGATTCTTCATTTTAATATGTTCAAGGCTGTTATCTAGCCGGGGGACTGTGTAATGGCAAACGGACAAACCGAAGGGAATGCCAAAAAAACACATCTTATAGGTCAGTGGTACTTTGATAGTAGTCTTGATGAGGCAAATGGACAACCGAAGGAGATGACTCATCAAAAGACTGCTTGGTACCAATATGTGGAGGTGTGGCTATGCATGAGTGGTATATAATATGTTTGGTGGTGATGATGGAAACACACGACGATGATAAACGGACAAACCGAATGGAATATCATCCTTCGTGTGATTCTCATAGATAGGGAAGGGAGAGGAGAGAGTGGGGAGCTCATGCTTAATCTCGTTGAGCTCCCCTCATCTCTCCCAAAAGCCCTAGATTGCGAGCAGGGCTCCAGGCACTCATTGCCCGTCCCATACGTCCAAGGCCGCGACGGAGGCCTAGTCCAAAGACCTTGGGCTGATCACTTGATCGTTCTTCTGTGACCTCTTTCACTTTAGCTTTGACTTGTTCAAGCTGACGCTGTTGAACAATATGAAGTGGTAAAAGTGACCTTGGTGCTTCAGTAGAGGAGCTTGCGGCAGCCAACGCTGTTTCCTTGACAAATGCAGGAGGAGAATTACCTCCAAATAAATTGGGTGTTGTACTAGCTCTTCTTTGCTTGTAATGTACGACTTGCATTTGGTTGTATTGCAGTTCGTGTTCTTGGAGATTCTCACCCCATAACTCTCCCCATAGTTTTAGATTGTGAACAGGGTTCCAGACTTTTAAGGCTTGTCCGACCCTGCTCGTTCCACGACGAATACTTTGTCCAAATAACTTACGTATACTTCTTTGATGATCTTTAGACAAATGCTTCGTGTCACTGATACTACTGGCTACAAATGTATCCAGACTCTTGGAAGCAATTTTAAAGCGGCCACGGGGAAGAATGTCGCCCGAATTGTTCTTGACATCCACTCTTGGTTTACCAGAAGATGGGAATGGTATTCCACCATACTTGGGCTGCATATCTAGAGGTGCTGACGACATGATCCTCTGTCTCTGTTCAAGTTGACGTTGATGGAAATTGTGGGGAGGCACGGGTGAACTTGGGGGCTTTGGTAGATTATTAGTATCATTCATATAACTCCCTACTGCTACCTCTGTACTTGATTTCTTGTCATCGCCTTGAGGTGTAGTGAAGGCACGAGGATTTGGCACCCCCAACTCGAGGGATTGTGTTTCCAATGCATCCATAGTCTTCTGGCGTTGTTCGAGTAGTTGACGCTGCTGGAAAATATGGGGTGGTACCGGTGAAGTTGGTGCCTTGGGAACATGCTTAACAGTATCAACAGCAACAGGCTCTAAACTACTGGATGGTATCTTCAGGGCATCATTTTTCGATGTAACGAAGGCAGGTGGAGATGGCAACTTAGCCTTACGAGAACCCCCTTCACTCAATTGAGATTCCACTGCCTTGATGACTTTCTGTCGATGCTCAATCTGACGCTGCTGGTAAATATGGGGTGGTACGGGTGTGATTGGTGCCTTGGGTGTTAGTGGCTTTGTCTCCAGAATGCTACGGGATGCAGCTGTTCCCACAGTCTTCGATTCAATCTTAACCTCCGAGGCTTGTGGAACGGCATTAGAAGGAGATGGTAATACTGCCTTGCGAGATTCAAATGCAATCTCACTTAATTGCAATTCCAACGTCCTCACTCTATGTCGGAGCATATCATTTTCACCCTCCAACGCCTTAACGTTATCCTTCTTGGTGTCCTTCTCTTGTTTCAACTCCTCAAGTATACCCTCCTTCTCTTCCAACTTTGCAGTTAATGCTGCAATACCTGTTTCCAGCATTACATTCTTCTCTTCCAAACTTGATACCTTAAATTCATATGTGGATATAGTTTCCTTATACAATTCAGACTTGTATTTCATTGAGGATTTTAATTCAGTATACGTCTTGGTGAGGGAGTTAATCTCTTGCAGTAGTTCATCTTCATTCCGGGATTTAGCAGTATTACCCATATTATCAATATCACCCAATGTTAAAGGTGTGGGTGTTTCTAATTCAAGATGGGGCATAGAAAGTTTAATGTCGCGCGCATTCGCGTTGCTGGATACCCCCTCATTAGAAAAGATACGATCTTTATAAAATAAAGATATAAAAGATATTATATGTGTGAGATGTATTAATACTTGTTTTAATACAATCCAACCATATTAACCACTATTAAATACTACATACAATAAACTTACCTTCAGAAAACTGAGAAGCAAACTCAGCAAATGGGTTGCCCATGTTGGGCATTTTTAAAATTGATGCCCATGATGGTTTATTATTCGGTCGATCGGCAACAGTATACGCCTGTAAGGGTTGTTGACGATTACGCCTACTACGTCCCTTTTTACTACTACGTCTACCCCATGAACGACGAGGGTTTGATGTTGGTGTATGTGATTGTTGATGCCTTGGTGTTGTTGAAGAGTAAAGGGCTGTTGATGATGATGATAGGATAGATTTGGGCGGATGAGAAAATACAACTTGTGGATTAGATATCGATAACGCCTCCGTAGGGAGAGTTATTGCAGCCGCGGCTGCTACTATTAGTAGCGACGCCATGGTGTTCAACGCCACAGATTTATGCCCTATTATTGCTTGCAATAATTTTACTAAGAGTGAAGAATGAGACATACAGTGGGAGGCTTGCTAGAGGAGATTTAGGAGATTTAGGTAACTATCCCACTTTTGGCTATACATCTAACTAAGTTATGCGAGACCATTCTTTTGTAGTTCTAGAATGTAATAATATTAGGTGTTATCATGTGTAAGACTAAATTTCTCAATTCAGTATGTGTAAAGGATTGAGGTCGAAAATGATTTGGCAAATGATATCGATTATCGATGAGAAAGCAACTTAGGGTGATGCATCTGGTCTCTGTGATGATGATATCAGATATCTGGTAGGTAGTGACGACCGACGATATATTGGTTGTAGACGGTTGTAAATAGTGTACAGACTACTGGGTTGATTGCAAATCCGATAAAAGAGTAGATCGATAGATACCAATACCAAGAGTTAATTGCAAATGGCCAATCTATCTGATGGCTTCAAAGCAAAATGTGAGAAGAAGCTGAATGATGCCGCGGCTGGAAAGTTTTTCACTGCAAATAATGCAAGATTACTCCCCTCATTTGATCGATGTGATGAGGAGAAAGATACTGATAGCGCCGATGGTAAGTGCATATCTTGTGTTATGTATTTATTTTGTGATGATGCTTGATAGCGATATCTGATAATATACCCAACCATACAATTATGTCCACATTGCAAATACCTACGGAGTAGAATTAACGCTCGGAGTTAAGCTAGGTGAAGGTGCATTCTGTGATGTTAAGGAAATTACTGCAATTGTATTGAAACGCCGCAATGATGTCAATGGTACTAATACTACAAAAAAACTTGATGCATCAGTGATACTTCCAGTAGATGAAGCAGATTTTCCAACGATATTCCAAGATAAGAATGCGATACGAGAATACATGTCAGAGAATTGTATGAGGAATACTGATAATGATGATAATGACAATGGCAGTAATAGTAGTGGAGGTCAGGCGGCAAGATATGCACTGAAACAATTGAAATCAACTGATACACAAAAACAATTAGAACAGGGATTGGTTGATATTTCCCTAGAGGCAAAGTTTTTAGCATGCCTCAATCATTCCAACATTATCAAAATGAGAGGAGTTGCAGGAAAACCATTATCACCAAACTTTGGCATATTGATGGATCGATTATATATGACATTGGAAGGCAAAATGGATAAATGGACTGAAGAGTATAATATGGCAAAGAGTGGTGGTTTTTGTGGTTGTTTCCAATCTGTGGATGCTCGTGAGAAAACTAGACTTATATTGGCGGCAATTACTGTTGCATATGACTTATCATGTGCATTGAGATACATTCACAATAACAATCTCATCTATCGTGATATTAAGGTATGTGTTTTTGCTTTTGTTGTTTTGTGTTGCTGCACATTTCACTTATTAATTGCAAAACTAACATATAAATGATATTTTCTGGCGTCAGCCCGAGAATGCAGGATTCGATGTTAGAGGAGATATTAAGGTATGTGTTCTGTATATCTAGTTGTTTCTAGAATTGCAAAACTGACATATAATCATCTTAATATCAGCTATTTGACTTTGGATTTTGCAAAGAATTGACAAAGAAGCTTCATGATAAAGCCAGTGGATTGTATAAACTCACAAAGATGACTGGCTCTCCACCATACATGGCTCCTGAGAATTATTTGGGCAAACCATACGGGTATTCAAGTGATGTCTTTTCATTCGGAGTGCTTCTCTGGGAGATGCTACATCATAGATTTGCATTCTATCATTACACAAAGCCAGATTTCAAACAAATTGTGATAGAAAACGGCTACCGTCCATCGATAGACAAATCGTTATGTTCATCGTCAAGAGTTGCGCTTCTCATTAAAGAATGTTGGAGTCCTGATCCAAAGAAAAGGCCAAGCTTCGATAGAATCTCCCTCTCTTTAAGGGCTGAGTACCAAGAGTTATCAATGGAGAAGGATAACGATAACAATGGAGATGATTTAACTCGATCTCAACGTCTCATGCATGCATCAGTAAGATCTTTTAGAACACGTCGTAAAAAGTGAGTATTGAACGAACTAGCTAGCTAGCTAACATGTCTTAGTAAGAGAAGATATTATGTGTGTTTATAGCTTTCTTAACTTGAAGACTAAGTGCAAAGGCCTGTCATTTACACTTTCAAAGAAGTCAGGGTGTAACTTCATATGCTCCTCTGTAACACCTGCCTCTTGAATATCATCAATATGAAATCCAGCTTTATTAATCGCAGATATATAATCACCCAATGTCTTATGAACACTCATTATATTCAATTTGGTACCATCAATTGTTGATATTTGTCCATATATCTTTTCATTTCGTGAAGTGTAGTAACCATGTCCCTCCGAATCTAAATTGAATACTGATGCCTTATCATGACAGAAGATCATACTTGGATGTGGTACAGAGAATACGAATACACCACCAGATTTTAATGCTTGATATATTTGCATAATTGCATCTTCCATATCAGTAGTTGTTAAATAATTGAATAAAAATACTGCAATGGCAATATCAAATTGAGAACTTTCTCCTTGGTCTTTCAAACTTTGTAATAATTCTCCCACTGGACTTGCATAATATGTAAATCTACTATCACCTTCTGATGTAGTTTGTGCACTTGATATCATTTCTTGTGATATATCACATCCAACTACTTTTGATGCACCCAATTCTATAACCTTTCGTGCACAATACCCTTCACCGCATCCGACATCCAATACTACTTTGTTATTATCATTATCAATACTGTTACTACTACCGTTAGTTTTAAGTTCGTCGGCCAACATACCAAACACTACAGGCCGGCCAGTGAAATCGCTTAAACATCGTGGTTCGGTACGAACCCAATTGGTTGCCTGTTTATTATACATTGTTTTAGAATCATCCTGTGATGATGTTGTGTTTGTATTATCATTATCTACTGATACCGATGATGATGATGAATCACCAGCACGGATATTGTGTGAAGTGTGTGATAATGATGAGTATCTCCTCGATCGGAATGCATTAACAGGAGCAACAATTGCAAATAAAGCAAGTAGATATAAGTTGATTTCTCTCATCTTTTATAATAATTTGATAGTAATTAGACGATATGTATTAATATTGTGTTGCAAATCAAACGCTCAACACAATGACCCCAACTCTCTATGCAGTATGCCACCAAATTCCAAGTCTTCTTTGCAAATCCAATAGGAGTTTAATATATGTGCCTATTACAGTGCTGTAGTATGAATCACTAGCAACATACTATACGATTAGGTGAATAACAAGTGGTACAGATTGGGCCTCAGGGGCCAGGGGCACAAGATGGGCACAAATGATTATTGTGGTATCCTCTATTTCTCCCTATAAATTCACTGCAAGATGTCTCAACAACATCATTGATTCACGGCCTCAAACTAAAATAATAGGTACAACTTATCAATTGATGGCAATACAATTGCAATACTATCATCAACATACATCTAGAATATAGCATTCATTAATTGCAAACTATAGATAGTCAAATCAATATATCAAACACAAACACAACATCATGCCACCAATTCCAAACATTGACACTTCATCTCCCTTTGATGATCAACTCAAGAAACCGTCAATGCCTACAAAGGATGTTGATATATCCTCAATCTCTATGCTCATCTCTAATCTACCAAAGGATGTTAAATACGATGAAGACGATGATGCTACACTACCCACCGTTGACCTATCACGATCATCGACAGCCACCAGTCATCAAGTAAACCGACGATCATCGACAGGAGATAACGAACAACTACAACATAGAAACTCCGATCCAACTGTAACAGTAGAGGAACCATCCCGTCGTCATTCAACAACTGATGTAGATCGTCGTGAGTCAATGGGGTTAGCAAGTTTCTCCAACTTATCCAAGTTCTTAGCAAAGGAGGGATTAATCGATGCAAAACAAATCAAGAAGAAGAGAGATCAATTGAATAAACAAAAGAGTACTAGTTCTATACTAAGTAACTTTTCCGATTATACCGATGGCACTAAGTTAGCAGAGAGTAGTGAAGAGGAGTTGAATGAAGAGTTTACAGCGGCGGTGTATGATTTTGCATTACAGTTGAAGTTTTATGGGAAAGATTGTATGGATGAGGAATGTTTCAATCTATTGTTAGATGATATTGGATACATACGTTCACGAGATGGGTTATTTGATGAGCTATTGAATGAGGTATTATTAGCATCACCAAACTTTGATTATACTGTTCGTTCCATCAGTGTTGAGGATATGAAGTATCTGTATATGAGTGAACCATACAAGTTATCAAGTCAGGCAGCATTTAATAATGGGGAGGCATTAATGTCATATGTTGAAAACTTATTTAGGAAGGCGGATGTTACGGATGATAACGTCTTGGATAAGGATGAGCTAAAGGTCTTCTTGACAAACTTGTTTGAGGGGAAGGAACCGAGTGATGAGGAGTTGAATGAGGTAAGTCTGTTTGTGTTGTCGGAGAGAGAAATGATTTATGTGCTCATATTATGATATGCTCACATCTTGTGCACTTTTCCTATATCCAACACACACATACACACAGGCATTGAAGGTATTGGACACCGATGGTGACGGGAGCATTGACTGGGATGAGTTCAAATCCTTCATGCTCAAGGCAAATGTCAACGAACTCTCAGAGATATCAGACTTCAACGAAAACCTACTCTCTCCATCTCATACATCTGAGGAAGAGTTTGTTACTGCCCTTGAGAACTATACCAAGGGTCATCGTGCCGTGAATCATCATCTCCTTACCAACTTGGCAACTGCCTCGTTCGGGAAGAAGGAGACAGCTGATATGCTGCTAAGGTTCTTATCGGCTTATTCTCAATTCAACTCTGGTTTCATTTCAAACGTCGAGACACTGTTAGGGTTGTTGGATAACAAGAAGCATGCAGAGATTCTCATGGAGAATCTTGAGGAGGAAATGGGAGAGTATGACGAGGAGACGATGGTAGCATGTGAAGAGATGGGTATTCCCCGAGAGTCTGTCGAGAACATTCCTCACTCAGAGCTTTTCAAGGATTTGTTGGAGTGGGTTGAGACTGTTCTACAACGGTCATATGGCAAGTTTATCCCAAGTTATATCTGCGAGAAGCTCAAGCAAGCTATTAGTATGTGTCAAAGCTTGGGAAAGTTGGGTCTTCTCGCTGCACTTTACTTTGGCTCCGAGTTGATTGTACCCGAGATTTATTCATCAATACTTGCTGGGCTTAGAAATTCTATTGGTCTATCTAATGAGCAAGCCAGGTTCTTGATACTTCATATTGATATGGATCAAGATCATGCCGAGGCATTGCGCGAGATTATCATCGAGAATTGTCTTACCAAGGCTGATCGTTTAACATTAGCCAACTGTACCAAGATGCTACTCGACGCTAGGGTGAGCTTTTACGACAATCTTATCAAATACTCCTCACTCGATCCAATGGCTCGGCAGATGACTAGTGATGCCATCTCCTACGATGTCGAGGCCGAGAAGCCAAACTGTATGAGTGACTTCACAGCAAGGCCTGTTGTGTTTGAAATGTGTAAAGATCATGTTAAGGGATCTACCGTGTTGGACGTCGGATGCGGGGAAGGATATGTAGCTCGTAAGCTCATCAATCAAGGTGCTATTAAGATTGTTGGAGTTGATATCAACAGTGCTATGGTCGAAACAGCCAATTCCCATTCCAACAAGACAAACACCGAGTACTATGTTGAGGGAGATGTATCTAATCTCAAGGAGACTCTACTCAAGACTACTAATCAAACGAACTTGATGCCTGGCGCGGGGTTTGACCAAGGAATGTTCGACCTCAGTGTAGCAGTATTTGTCTTCAATTACCTCACAATTACAGATATGAACAAGACATTCAAAGACGTCTTCTCGCTCCTCAAGCCAGGTGGTCACTTCGTATTCAGCGTACCACATCCATTCATGTCAAATCATGATGGTAAGTCTATCCTCTATTGCTTGGTATGACAGGTTTCTGTGTGTACTTCTATACATCTAATGATGATGCCAACCTTTACAATCTTCCTATCCACTCTTGTATTGCAGGCGAGAACTTTGGCTTCGTACAACAAGACTCGAAGAGCAATTACTTTGCATTACGAGATCAGCTCCTATCAGGTCATGTTTCTGGTATGGATGGAGAAAGGCTCAAGATTGGCATGTATTGCAAGACATTCGAGGACTATATCAAGACTGCACGCAAGTACGGCTTTGAGATTGTAGAGATGGAAGAAGCTAGGGTGAGCCCTGAGAGTCTCAGTGAGAATCCGGCATTTTTTGAGAGTGTTAACGGCGTGCCTTTGCATCTTGTGATCAAGCTTCGGAAGCCAACAGCCGGATTTATGGCAGAAGATTCAGGAAACGTTGCATCTTCTGCAAACTCACTCAATATGTTGCCAAAGAAGATTACTTGGAGCAAAGCTGCCATGAGAAATCCTCAGAACTCGTTCTTCCTCAGGATACCTGATCAGGCAAAACAAGAGCTTTACAAGGCGGCATTGGAATGTTACAACAAAGGTATATCTGTCGATGAGTTAGACTTGGCCGGTGACTTCCCATCCAAGACATTTGCTTCTCTTAAGGCTTTTGCGGTGTCTGTTCGTAATGTGCTGCTGCATGAGACAGGGCTAGTTGTATTACAAGGACTTGACTTGGATGTGTTTGGCAGGACAGAAGATGATGAAGAGAAGATGGTATCATGTTCAAAGATCGCATACTATCTTCTCTGTAATCACATAGGAGCTGTAGACGGAAGTGCTAGGGGACGCCTGTTTGATGTCAAAGACAACAAGATCAATGCCCTGGGCGTAGATAATGTCTTATTCTCGGTATCAAATTGTGAAGGTGAGTCGCTTACTTTGTTTGACCATCATATGATACCTAATATGCCAGTTGTTCTGACTCTTTTCCTTTCCATCCTTTTCTGAACACAGCCAACTGGCACACTGATGGAGCCTCTAAGGATCGTGTATATGATGCTGTTTCTCTGTTGTGCATTCAGCCCTCTAGTGTTGGAGGGAAGTCGAAGGTATCGAATGCTTGCAACGCTTATGATCAACTGAGCTTGAAGATGCCAAAGTTCCTGATGAATGAACTACATCGTCCCGTATCTCGTGATATCCTCGAGAATGGCAAAGGTAACAAGAAGGTGTTGGGTATGGAGAGTCAATTATCTCGTGCCGCAAGTATCATGACACTTCGTATCAGTTACAACTCATATCCTATCTTTGAAACTCGAGGTGACCGCATGAGATTCAGGTATATGAGGTTCTGGATTGAGAGTGCACATAAGAAGATGCATTGGAAGGTACCGACTCTTCTGAGAATTGCAATGGATGTCCTGGATGATACACTTGACGAGGGATGTTGTTTTCACGAAAAACTCAAGAGAGGTGAAATTATCATTTGTAATAATGCGTGTGTTGCTCATGCTCGTGATAGCTTCGAAGATCTTGAAGGTGATAAGCCTCGTCATCTTGTTCGGGCATGGATGCAAGTTCAGAAGGTGGACTTGTTGAAACCATCCAATCAGCAGCATACAGAGACAACTGAAGTTGTGGAAAGTCGTAAAACAACAAAGTAAGAAGAAAGAGCAGCTAAAGCCGCTTAGACAAATGCAAGGAACACGTAGGGTTAAGCATAATGAAGTTTTGAGGAGTAAAGATGGGGTATTTACACATTTGTACATAGCTGTTGCTCTTTGGATGAGTTGATGTGAAAAACTTACAAAGGCATGAATGAGGGATAATGTTCCTGTAACTGTTAATAATAAAACCGATTGTACACCAGAATCATAGCTTGAGTAGTTGATAATTGAACCACCAACCCTCCTCAGCTCAATCATTCAGCTGAGATACCGGTCTGGTATCCTTTGGTATCCTCAAATTTGATACAAAGTAAAGTCAGGGTGTTAGGGGCTTTCCTAGCGCTCAGATCTACTCTAACTCCCAAGTCAAGGTGGCATGCTATAAGTGATGCAGCTATAATGATGAGGTATTACGACTGACAAGTATTGGGTATCAGGAGGTGAGTAAAATGCTTTGACCTCCATGAGGCGTCGATGATGAGTTAAAATCAAGACTAGTATAAAGCTCCGACGATCCTCAAGACATCGGGTAAGAGTGTGGCACAGCTGGTAGAGATCATAGTAGGTGCAAGGCAATGGAGCTGAGACACTAGGCCCGAACAGTTTGGGTGACTGCAAATGAGAATGGCCGTGTTTATCAGTAATCAGTGTGAGAGTTGAACAGCAGCCGTAGTGCAAGCGGTAGCGACTGATTGGGTGACAGCAAAGCTAAGTATCAGGATGATATGTCCTAGGCAAAGCTCGGCCGTGAGTTGGAGTGTACTGCTACGCCCTCAAATTGATAAACACTGTATCGTGTGCGGTTACAAATCTATTGTATTAGTAGTGGAGATACGAGTAGTAGTAGGAGTATCATATCGGTAGTTGTTAGTATGTAGTATGTTAGCAGATTAAACACATACAACAACAGCTGTTGGCAGATTGATAATGCGTTACTACACTCGAATCACAAGTGGGTACGGAGGATGATACAAAACAATAGATAAATTGGATATGGCATGGATATAGGGTATCAAAATGATACGCCTGATACACAATTTACCTGAGATAGAAGATAGAATTGGTAGTGAGTGACTTTTAGAAGACAACGGGCCGGTCTAGGCTAGCACAGCCTACGGTTATAAAGTGATGAACTACATACACGATTCTGCTGATAGATGAGGTGCTTGAACAATGATATGCTCACTCTTTGTTGAAAATATATGTGGTGGAATACTGGAAATGGTCGGATGGGGTACATCATAGGAGTCATGACGAGACCGTAAGCTCGCTTCAGAGACCCTGTATGTACTTATTAGAATGTGGCTTGAGTAACCACATTGCATTCTTTTCATTTCCTTTTATCGCCACATCGTGATCATATATTTTCAAATATCCACTCTCAACTATGTCCTGCGCCACCCATATGTCGCAGAGTAATGCCTCATTCTTCAGCACGAGACACCATGCTCGGTGGAGTTAGTAGGGGGTTGTTGATGATATTGATGGATATTGAACAGCAGCTCATTGACATCGAGCAGCATCGTTCACAATAAGTCGGGATATTTCAATTGCAATAATGACTAGTATATGGGTAGTGACTAATTACATTAGTATGACGGTAGATATTATTATTATCATCAAGATATATTGATATTATCATTTATAATTAACATTATCGACGGGAGATATGATATCTTCATCGTCATTATCAGCGGTGATACACAATTATCATTATTAAAATTGGAATCGGGGTTGATGCGTGTATGCAATGCAAAAAGTAGTTTGAGTAGATACCACTGCTCAACACTAGTTGTATTGGAGGGTCGGGAGAAGTACCTGTCCTCAACAGTA
>Ga0214480_100361_pt1 | contig 23321 bp, 20 predicted proteins | sample M1_20Mar14CPVII9_3_FD_165042 | JGI IMG/M metagenome (GOLD analysis project Ga0214480, IMG submission 165042) | Marine eukaryotic communities from Monterey Bay, California, United States - M1_20Mar14CPVII9sort6BwellE17 | ecosystem: Environmental > Aquatic > Marine > Unclassified | place: USA... | reverse complement strand
TGGAGTGGCAACACTGCCAGTACAGTCTGTCGTGTAGTCTGGCGTCACTGTATTGGCATTCATACCATCAGTCTTGGCCAAGTGGCACTGCATGATGCCCGTAAAACTAACTTGCTTGGCAGGCTCGTTCGCTAAAGTGTTCTCTGCTTCGACGCCAGGCCTGAGAGGATCGGCAGTAACATATGATCCAGTATTATCACACAGGTCTGCCAATGCCTCGACGGGTCCTGAAAGTGGAGGAGCATTCGGCCAACCTGGCCAACCAGAAGTCATAGCTGTACTGAACTCTGGAGAACCTGCAGTGAGGAGCAAGTACTTGTCACAACCACAACGCACGGCACGATCTTGACCATTCTCAAAGAACAAGCAACGGTTGGACCATGCTGCTTCAGCGGCACCTCCATGAATGGCAGTAAGCCAACTCATACCGTCCATTGGGTATAATGAATCAAGGGCTGGGTTGGCAGGGATACCAGCGATCTCGAGGAACGTAGGTCCGATATCAATGTTGGCTACCAAACCAGTGAACTGATGTGGAAGGTTTCCGTTAGGCCAATGGATGAACTGTGGGATTCTAACTCCACCTTCCCAAATCTTATCCTTCTCGACCTTTCCATGGTCAAGCTGAAACAAGATGACGGTATCATCCAATTGTCCAGTACGCTCTAGAGCATTGTAGATAGCTCCAATGGCATCATCAACCCCTGTTTGTTAGGTATGAATGGAGAAAGGCATTCGATATTAGAGGACAATTACATGAGCAATCATCACTCTACACTTTCAATATACTTACATATACTTCCAAGATCGGCATTGTTCGATGATGCAGCCCTATTCTTAACTGTCTGCCTGTATGCCATACAATCCTTATTATGAGCAGATGACAAGCCCTGTACAGGAGGGTCAAACTCCGTTGTCATACCGGGAATATCCCAACTTTCCCCAGATGTAAAGTCCCCATCGGGTGTGATACGACAATCAACATCCATGGCTGGTAGGATATCAGGACCGTGAGGTACCGTGGGATTGACATAGAGTAACCAATCATCATTTTCGTGATTCTGTATGAATTGTACCGCCCGGTGAGCTACATATTCCATATTGTGTTCAATACCACCATGATCGTTCGTCCATGCTTGTCCTTGAATGTTATCGGGATACATTCTATATATGTGTAGAGGTGGATGAGTGATAGATTGAACATATCATGTGAGCATATCATGTGAGCATATCATATGAGCATATAACTTGAGCATGTAATATGAAATACATATCATATGAACACACATCATATGAACACTCATATCATAAGCAACACATCACCCCAAAGAACTTACGCTGAAACTTTCTGGAATCCACATCCCATAACCTCAGTCTTCACCTGTTCAACATTCTTACCACTCGAATCTGTCAAATGCCATTTACCAACCATACCAGTTACATATCCATTCTTCGAAAATGCCTGTGCAATATTCGAATGAGAACAATCGGCACCATCCTCAATAGCTTGATTGGCACGGTTTACATTTGCTAAATCCCAATCTTCTAACTTTGCACGGGGAATTGTAACCTCTACGGGGAAGACGGAATCACGTACTGATGCTCGTCTTGCTACTGCTGATCGTGAGGCATATCGTCCTGTAACTGTTGAATAACGTGATGTACCGCATTTAGGCGAGGTGGCGTAGGCACTTGTCATTGTCGTTCCGTCTGATCGGAGTGTGTTTATCCATGGTAGATTACTTCCGGCTGGATAATTCTCTCCTGGATATGCTCCGTTAGCTTGTGGTAGATGTGCTGGTGGATCCCAATCTTCATAGACTGTAATATGTGTTAAGAGATATAGTGAAGGAGATGATATGGTTAATAAGATGCATATTGCAATGATACGAACATAAGATATGCACACAAAAAATTGAACATAAGAGATGTCGATGTGCACAAAAAAAACTTACAAGCCATATCATCCGGCTGTATAATAAGGAAGTTGGTTGCGGAGACGCTAGTAGCGGTAACGACCGCTAGTGCTAATGATAGCTTCATTGTTTATATCGTTTTGTAGTAGCTAGCTGTGGCTGTATCGATTGTAGTATGATGTTATTGCAATTGATATGTTGCAAAGTTTTTCCGATGAGATTTATGAGCTCAATAATCGGTGAAACTATTCAATTGTTCCAGATGGTTGTTCTATATATCTTTATATCACTAAGCCTCTAGTCTAATGCAGTCATTGGATAGCTAATCTGTTTCTCCGACGAGGTTGTTTTGTTGCATGCAAAGTAGAAAAGATGTCATTAAAATCCAGGATTGTGAGCCTATCTAAACTTCAAGTTCAAGTTAAAGTGGTATCACAGTCACATGTCACAGGCCTCCACTAGGTACTCACAATAACACACTAAGCCATCCAAGTACATAAATTGAGCATAGCCTAGCATGCATTAGTATATACCTACTTGATTGTGCTATTTGAGCTTTAGAAGTGTTTTGTGATACATACATTTGAGTATCGAGTATCAGGTAAACATTTAAATGTCCTTTCCTAGCTTGTTCGTTGTTTCTTATTGCCACTACTAGTCCCCTCCTTCTTGCATTCCTCTCCTTTTCCACCTGCCGACTGCTTCTTATCTCCCAAATCAATCAATTCAAGGCGGTTACTTACCTCAACGTTATGAGTAGTTAGACGAGATGTTTGATACGAGTACTCGGTCTTTAGAGCAGCCATTTTCTTCTCATATTCAGCCTGACACTCGGCCAAGTTCTGTTTATACTCCTCAGATAAAGAAGATGCTCGTGCCGTATTCTTTGCCAGTAAATCATTTAACATGGCCCTTCTATTAATGTACGATAGTAGAGTCTGGTGCCGTGGGTATAAGAGCAGTATAGAGTTCACTTTGACCGTGTCTATCTCCGATTAAAGCAAGGATCTCAGGCAGAAGAACAGGCTCGATATCTGCAAAGATGTTATTGGTTGAGTATTCTACACCCTGCAACTCACATAACTTCTTCCTGTTTTGACTGTTTAGCTGATACTTGATCACTTTTGCACGCCCAGGATTGTTATTCATTCGATTCATTTTGCATGCATTATTAATCACGGATTGTGTTTCACTGTTCAGTGTGCCAAACAAGTAACATTCTGTCAAAGTATGATTAGACGTGTAGGTATTCTCAATTGATGACACATCAAGTAAGAGTTTCAAGAATGCCAGACAACTTTTCTCCGTAATGCCGGTATTACTATTCAAATGAAGTTTTTTAAATGTAGGATTTTGTTTAATCGACGAGGCAATCATCTCCGCCCCCTCATCATCAATACCCGTATTTATCAGGAATAGTTCTGTCAAAGCTGATCTGTCTTTCTGTAGCATATTAGATAGTATTCTACACCCGTCTCTGCCAATATTATTACGATTTAGAACTAGCTCTTTAAGATTTGGTAGATTGTATGTGTCCAATGCTGATATGTCTGTAATATTGCATTTCTGTAAGTATAATTCTTCAACAGACTTTGCATCCAATGCATTAACCAATACCTCAAAACATTCTGAGTTGATATTCCTATTGCCGCCCATCATAAGTGTAGATAAATGTGGACAGTTCTGAAGCTGTGGGATCATACACCGTACACCATCTATACCGAACAAGTTACGATCAATATCCAACCTTTTCAATGATACACTTCTAACTAATTCTTTAAATAATAGTGCCATCTTTTCATCAGTGAGGTTGCAGTTGTGTAGATCAATCGTCTTCAAATGAGTATTATTTGCAATATATCGACCAAGTACTCGCCATGCAAGATTTGTGAAGTTGTCTGTATCGTAGTCATGAAGCTCAAAAGCTCATTAATATCATCATCGTTATCTTTGATAGAAAGTATAGTATCTCGAACTTCTTCATTGATGCCGGTGTGCTTTCCAAAAGCTTGTTGATGTTCTTCTTCCATGTCCATCAAATTCCAATCCATATCGAACTGATGTTATATTGATATCTTGATTGATATGTATCTCTGATTTGTTATATTTAGAAGTTATTATGTGCCAACGAAAATGAATGTAGTGATATCACTACAAAGGACTATAGCACTGTACTATTCTAATATTATTAAGCTGCCACTACCGACTGACGCCGGCCACGCCGTACAATCTTATTGCAAGTATTAACATTCTGACAAAAGATACGCTAAAATAGTAGATACTAGAAAAAGCTAGAAGATATTATCCTAGCCGGTTGTCAAAAGAGACAAATGATACGCTTTTATGTAGTATACTGACTCCCGCAGTGAACCGTTTGAGTTAACTTCTCTCACTCTCGTACACTCGTCTGGTATGCTCGATACTGACCAACATACCATCTTAATCTGTTTTTAACGCTCTTTCGAATAGTACTAGTTAGGCAGTATCAGCGACAATATTGAAAGAGAATTAGAGGATACTATCACCCGGTATCTTTGAGTTTGTTATGTAGTTACAATATATATAAATATAGTAAGAAAGTTTGAACGTAGCGGCAATGCCATCATCAAATCGAGATAAACAACACAATGAAGCTTTCGGTTACCATATCGACTACTTCACTGACAATTTTCGAAGAGAGATACAATGTATAAGAGATGATGTACCATTTATAAATTTTGATGTTGATAGTGACGAAGATGAACCAAAGGTATTCTGCTTAAGTGGTGCTAATGCTCGTGCATTTACTAATTTAGCATGGGAATTATTAGGACGGTATATTGCAAATAATACGATATTGAAATATCTTGGTCTTGAATGTGTTGGTCTAACTGATGAAAAGATGTCAGTATTGTTTGGGACATTAACTAACAGTGATTCGATAAAGGAATTGGATTTAGATTATAATACCTTTGGTATAGAAGGAATGAGGATTATGATGCCCTTCTTGTATTCCTGCTCTTCAAAACTTACCAAACTGTTACTTGGATATAATAATGGAATTGACACGGAATGTTTTGATCTGGTTGTTCGGGCACTACGAGATGGAGCAATTGAGGAATTAAACTTCACACGATGTGATATTGAAGATATCTCGGTATTGGTAACACATGCACTACCAAACCTTACTCAACTTAACTTGGATTACAATAATATTGGTAGAGAGGGGTGTACGATTATATCCAATCTTCTGCAAAAAGAGGGATCAACATTAACACATCTTGGGCTTGAATGGACAGGTATAGATGATGAGGGAGCAGAGATCCTTGTCGATTCACTCAAGCATAATAAGAAGTTGAAGCGTATCTTCCTAAAAGGAAATGAAATGAGGGACAGAGGATACAGGGCATTTTTGAAACTCTTGATTGATATATCATCCATTCAAAATACTTTCAACTCCAACCGAACACTAGAACAATGTTTATTAACTCTATCAGATGACAACAACATTATACAGACATGGATAGATAGGATATGTTGTGGGCAGACGGATGTAGACGGAGATGTGGGTGATGCCAAAATCATCACGTATCAGCTAAACAGTCAATACAGAAAGGAATTATGTCATCTCCAGGGTGTAGAATACCGGTCAACGGGTAATCTCTTAGCAAATATTGAGCCCGTTCTACTGCCAAAGATTCTTGTGTGGATTGGAAGAAGCCATGGCCAAAGTGAGATGTATACCGCATTACAATCATTAGCACCAGATCTTATGTCCTTTGTTGATACCAAAGCCCTGCTTAAGGACAAGATTGCATCTCTCACTGAAGAGCTAGCCAATCTCAATAGCCGGCTTGCGTTTAAAGAGCTAGGAGATTGTGCAGGAGAGGGCAACAAGGGTGAAGGGGGTAATAGTGAGAAGAACAAGAGGCAACGAAGCGCTAGCTCATAGTCAGAAAAGTCCGATAGTGTGTGGCAAGTAGTCTTTATGTTGATATGGTACAAACCCGGGCTATTTTATCTACATTTAGTGAATACCATGGCAGTGCCCAATGCTATTCCAGAGACAAATTGGCTCTGATCTATTATTTATCACAACATCATTACTTATCGGCCTTGGAAATCTTCTTCTGACCAAAGTAATCCGACATTAGTCCACAAACTCCATCAGCAAGACATTTCAATGGTTCATTACAGTGTAAATTAGACTGGCATCTAGACGCAGTCGTCTGAACTATTAGATCAATAGACGTGTATCCTAGCTCTCCCAGTACCTCCTTCTCAGCTTTCTTCATGAGCTTGAAACGAGTTCTTGGGGCAAAGTCCTCTTGTGTCTCTTCAGGTAAGAGCTCTTCAAGGAATGTACTTGCTATTCCACTGACAAAGGCGGCAGCTACAGATGTTCCTGACATGGTAGTTTGTTCATACTCTCCAATATGAGAGGCTCCTACAATATCTTGGCCTGGTGCCCAGATATGAACACATTCACCATAGTTACTGCTTGATGACTTGTCATTAGCTCCAGTGCCAGTCTCATCTTGTAAAGAACCAACTACAATGGCATCTGGATGGTATGGAGAATAATGGCAGGCATTGCCACCATTGTCTCCAGCAGCGATAACGACGAGGTATCCGAGCTCGAGCAAGTCACTAACTGCCTTGTCTAGGATATCGCTCCTTCCGTTCACACCTAAAGAGAGGTTGACGAGGGCTCGGTAGTTGGCTGGGGCATTGGCAGCATTATAATCTAAACCATCTTGAATGAGCTTTTCCATACCGCATAAGAGAGAGGCAATACTTCCCTCACCATTGGCATCTAAAACTTGGATGGGATGAATCCTTGCACTCTTGGCCACGCCGTGCTTCTTACCTGTGGCAATACTTGCCACAAATGTTCCATGATTATTAGTATCATAATCATCAACATTACCAGTACAAACAGTAGCATCAGTCAACCGACTATTACCAGCTTCATCAAAATCAATGTTACGTCCAGTATGATCATCATGGTCAGGATAGATGCCTGTATCAAAGATGTACAGATCAGTATCCCATCCTTCACTTAACCAGACATATTGTCCATTCTTATGTCCTCGTGAGGAGATACGCTCTAGGCCCCAGCTTGCTGGTTCGAGATCTTTACGATTGAACTCGGGAATACCAAGCTGTCTATGCTTTTCTTGATGAGGATCTTCTTCTTGAGATTCAGTAGAAATACTGAGCCTACGACGGCGTTGATTCGTCTGATCAGTCATGAGAGTATTATTCTTCATACTTTGATCTTCATACTTGCCAATACCCGCAGCTTCGAATGGATCTCCCCCGACGGTATGTGATCGTTCATCGGGTAGGATTGTCTTTTCATTCAACATTTCACGCTTCATTTGATGAACTGCTTGATTCTTGCGTAGGGCTCGGAGTTGCTTCTTGTTTACATTACTATTACCTCGAGCTCTAATGATGTAGTTTGGCTCTACAGCATAGGCACAGGGATCTTCGGCCATGGATGCTGCCACTGCTGAACTCATAGTTGCAGAGAAGAACTCGGAATTCTCATATAGAGTAATGAGAGTACCTCCATGATCATTTAGTAGTTGGCTGTTGTGGATGGGGTGGATATAGGAAAAGAGACATAAGATGTGAGCATAAGATATGAGCACAAAGTAACGACACTCATACCCACACAGATACACAAACTAAAACTCACTCTTTAACAGCACCAACATCATTACCACAAAATACACTACTCCTAGAACTACCCTTAACTCTCGCTTCACGCCATATACGAATCTCGGCCACACTATACTGTGAATCATCCGATTTAGTAAAATGTATACGAACATATCTTGGTTCTGCCATTTCAGGTTCTTGATAATTCTGCCATAATGTTGTTTTATCATATGTTACCTGATAACCACTAAAGTTAGTTACTGTTTTAATAATCTCCCAATCATATTGATTATGACTAACTTCAATAGAATAATCAACATTTGATACTGAACTTGTACCAAAGTTTAAATAAATTTTATTAATCTTTTGTGGTATACCCATATCAACTTCGAGCCATTGAGGAGTAGTAGTATGTTTCTTACTTGTCCATTGTGTATTTGTATCACCATCGATTGAGTTTGATGCTCGACCGGTTGTGGAGCCCCATCCTTCGTTATGACGTGATGAGGCACGTGCTGATAGTAAATCTAACTTTGTTTCAGATGTTGATTCAAATATGTTAGTGTACGAATAACCAACGTATGGTTTGATAATGTATTGATTGGAAATTGCATCAGAGGATGGTGGAGGATCGGCACCACCATTGTTGGATAGACGACGTTGTATATTGTTGTTTAGTTGTTCTTTGTTGTATGATGTTGTGGACGAGTTGTTATTGAAGTATCCATAATCTTGTATCTCGAGACAAATGACACATAATGCTAGGAGAGTGGTTAACATTGCAATACCTCTTCTACTACGGCTTTGCTTCTTATTATCGTCCATTATTGTATTCATGGACCGTTTTGCAATGGAATTGTTGTGATGTGAATGCCACGATGAGATGAGAGAGTCTTTATCGACGACGTCAGGATCTGCGGTCATCATATTGTCTCGATATTCGACCTCTTTATGGAGGAGTTTATCTGTATATACTATTGCAATAGATTGCTATAAATCTACTAGGTAAAAGCACCTTATTACTCCGAGATGACTGCGGTGAATCGATAAGATCTAGTCAATCTAAAACAGGATTGCCTTTATTTCCTAAGGCCTTCAATACGGTGTCATAGTCTGAGCACTAATCATCTGCCTATGCAGTTAGTTTCAAGGGAAAGGCATGCAATAATTCGAGTATCCTTTCTTCTAGGAAGTTCTGACCGGTATCTTTTTGCTTCGGCGATTTACACTTTTCTTCTCTCTACTATCTAAATCATTGCATTACTACACCACTATCTTTTCCAATGGCGGCCGGTAACAGCAGTAGAAGAACAGCATCCTATATAGCTGCCGTCATAGGTTTAGCAGCTCTCATCGGTCTACAATTAACATCGAATTCAAACGTCGATGAAAAATACGAGAATGTGTTACGTCAACTCAAGGCCGAGTTAGACGAGGCAACTACCCACGGTACTACTGGTATGAAGAAGAAATCACAGTTTATCAATCATCGTATTACAGTAGAAGATAAGATTAATGAAGATGTTGATGATGTAGATAGTATTATATCACCCAAGAAGAGGAAGTTAGAGGATGGTAAGTTTTTATCATTTTTGTACACAAGATGTGCACAACTTTTTCGTGCACATATGATATTATCTACCCTTTACTAATATATAATACAGTCGACGATGAATGTCAAATGAACAACATACTCGGTCCGACACAAATACCCGCCGATGCCAACTTCACAAATACGGTCATCGTCGGTTATCCCGGCGCTGATAAACGTACAGTCCTACGTCAAATGGAAGCGTTAACTACATTATCGGGACGTGACTCATGGGATATGAAATATCTAGGTATGACAAACCAGCCATACATGAAGGCTAATTATCCACATCACGAGGGTATTTGGGGTAAGAGTTTGTATGTTGTTTAAGTCTTTTGCAACTCATGATTAGGATGCTCATATCATATGTACTCTCCTCTTTTATCATAGGTTGGGAAGATAATGCCGATCAAGTGTTACTAGTTGTACGGAATATACGATTTACTATTGATGAGTATCATGATATATTAGCTGATATTGATTATGCCAAGACATGGGAGGAGGCAACCGAGAAGATTCCAAAGTTGTATAAAGGCGAGATCTATGAGGTGCTATACAATGCATGGCGTGATGAACGAACAATGGATGAGATTGGTTGGTATGGCTGGCTAATAGACTATTGGATGGAGGGTGTAAGTGTCATTATCATATGATATGTTCAAATGATCGACACCGATCTAAACTCATGCATATCTTGTGTTCATCTCTACCTCTCCTCAATCATACTCATCATCAGGGTATCCAAAGAGACTACTTTGACCACAAGCTAACCACTCCAGAACACTGGCATCTTCTTCGAGAACCAGAGCTATGGACCTACGGCGAGTTACAATGGGATGTAAACAACTGTGAGACTGACGGGCCGGTCACAAATATCACTTATGATTCAATATGCGATCCCGAACTTTCTACATTCGACTGCCATGCCAAGCTTGTAATCTCTGCTGAACGATTCATGGCCAATGAGACTGGTCTTGCTGAGAACCGCAAGATTGCAATGTTACTGAATGAAACAGGAGGTGTGAATGAATATCTAACCAACGAGACTACTTGGGATTGTATTTGGGATTCTCTCATTGGCAACAACCCAACCGGAGAGAGTCCAGGTGATCAAGAAGACTACATTGATTACCGTAGTCGAAATGGTACCGCTACACGATCACATCATGTATCTATTCGTCATCTAACTAAGATGGTAATGCAACTGACACGTTTGATTAACAAGTACAGTTCCAATGATGTCGAGACTGGTATCGATTGGAGTACACACGAGCAAGCTCAGTTTTTAGTAGAGATTTTAACTGAACATAGAGCGTTAGTACAGGCCGAGTTGGATGCTAAACCTGCCACTGACAACTGGGCCCATCCTCCAAAAACTAACTGGGTCGTATTCCCCTTGTGTGGTCCTAACGCTGAAACTGGAAGGAGAGTTTGGGATTACGATTACTCGGATTGGATTCCAAACAATGGCTACGGCTACTCTGGTCTTGTAATGGATATGTTCCCAGACTCTGTTTAGATAGAATAGAGTCCGGATAGATATGAAGGAAGTGCTATGTGTAGATATTATTAAAGACTATAGATTGTATGGAAAAGATGATCTAGATAGAGGAAACGACTACTACATATCAACTTGCTCACATCATATCTCTTTTTTCAAAACTCTCTCGAGTCTCGAGACCACCACCAAAGATCTACTCATCTCGACATCTCGAACAATTCAATCTCATTTATCATTCGATATCCTATTGGACTATATACATTGGACTACTATTACTGTAGTAACTGATCTATATTATATCACCTCCTCTTTCCATTTGATGTTGAGCATCGTTTTGAGATTCTGTACGTGTCGGAGTTACTTTTAAGTACAGACATAAGCTCACTTTGTACAAATCATTGCAATTTACAACAATGGCACAGCATAGGAGCGGGGAAAGGCCTACGATTAGCGTGCTGTTTCATAGTATATTCAATAAGTACACCATGAAGAGGTCAATAATATCTATACGTCGGCCTAGCGGCGGCAGTGCTATCCTATTAGCCCTACTATTCCTACACAGCTTAACAATTGCAACATCACAACAAAATCAAATTTCAGATGAGCAGTCTGAGCAACGTCAACTTAAACGACAACAACGAGTAAATAGACGACAACAACAACGACAAAGAAGGAGAAGGAATGTAGTTGGTATTGGCAATGGTATTGTAGATTCTACTGTTAGTGATAATGAAGTTGAAGTAGTTGAGCCTGCAGAGGATACCAAATTAGAACAGCAGCAGCGATCACAAGAAGATGAGATTGAGTTGCAATTGATAACAGAGGGAGAAAACGATGAGCAACAACGCTTGGCATACTTTAAAGAACATAATATTCAACATGAGAATGATTTGTTGGAGATGGAATGGGATACGAATTATGTCTATGATGTTCAGGTAGGTAGCATAGTAGCTAATGTGTCTCTGTAAATTATATGCTCACATCTTATGAACAATCTTCATATTGCTCACATACATACTACACACAAACTTGCAGGAAGCAGACGGCAAATCATCATCATTACAAGATCATCTCAACAACAATATAATCGTAGCACAGGGTACTGGACCTGAAATAACAAATTCAATTACCAATACAATCTACAAACTAAATAAAGTAACACATTCTCAATGGATAATCACAGAACGACCATCATTTTATAATATATTATCATCATCTACATTTATTTGGAATATGGCACCATATAAATATGACAATTGTCCATTAGGAAGTAACATGTTCAATCTAAACAATGGATTTACATTCCATCATCCTGATGTTAAGAATCCATCTAAAACAAAGAAACAATATTTAAACTTTAAATTGAACAGAAGAGATTCACGACAATGTCTATTCAATGGTAGCGAAACATGTTTAGGAGGCGGGAACTTTATATTAAATTTAGGTATGACTACACCTGACATGTATAATCCCGGTGTTTACAATGTTGGGAGTATTCATTTAGTGACACATAATACTATTCGAGATTGTTCAAGGAGGTGGTATGATTTGGGTACTACTGAGTCGACAGTACAACAGCAGATGATGCAGCAGGGTGGAGGCACTGCTCCTCATCTTAAAAAGAAGACACCATTTGACTACCTCCGACAAGGTCTACACTTAACTACAAACCCACAGCGATGTGAAGCATGGATAAATGAACGTGAAGCCAAAAACGACTTGTTCAAGTTCAACTCCGATCAAGTTACCGTACACATTTCCACACCCTATATGCATCTAAACATAGATGTACGTCAGAATAAAGTACCCACTGATACAGAATGTAATTATGTTACCATGAAGGTATGGATTACTGATATTAATGATGAAATATTGTGGCAAGAGTTGAGGGAGGGAAGAGTTGGTGGTATACTTGGTGTTCAAGGTCAAGGCCAAGAAGTCCCTCAAGATCCAAGTCCTCAAGAGATGCCTATCGTTATGGATAGGGTGTCAATTGAATCATATCGAGTGGATGGTCCATTTGATACCGAGTATTTGTCCCCAAGTGATCCTCAAGAAGCAGTAGCTGTGGAATCTCAAGAACAAGCTGCTCATGCTGAGCATCAACAGCACGGTCTTGTTGATACTTTGCTAGGGTTCATAGCTCGATAGATATATTGTAAAGTAATGTATTTGTATATTATGAATGAACAAGTTTTAGTTGTTACTTGTGAAATGTTCGTTTAGTTCACGTCTCTACTAACACACACACACACAATGCTAACGCCCTCTTCAGTAAGTCACCGTTGGTGCTGGAGAGTAAGCCCCAATCCTCAGAAAGACATCCCACCCACTTTTTGGAGGCAACAATGTATCAGTAGACGACACATCATAGAGACAATCTTCATGCGCGTAAAGAGACCAACTATCCGAAAAAATGTTCTTCCTTATCGTAAATGTTTCTTTGTTGCCTTTCCACCGACCAACTTTTGCGTATCGTGACCTTCCCCATATGGCCATGTCTAGCTTATATATTCCATTTGCCTCTGGTACACCACATCCAGTAACAGTGATCTGCTGCGGTGCCTCATTGGTATTGGCTGTCCCGATAGCTCTTCCCGCCGAAGTACTACTTTCATTATTGTTTGATAAAGATGTTGATGCACTAGATGCCGTACTACCTGCATTTAATCTCCTATTCTGGTTATTTGTACTTGCCAAACTCCCAGCATAATCACAAGGTGAACCAATTCTACTACTTACTCTACCCCTAACATGTTCAGCACCAAATAAAATCAACATCTTACGACCACTTCCCATTGTATTAACGATAAATTCAGTAATACACGTAGGATGCAATGTTGGGAGATGTTGTGCATTAAGTGATTTAATTGTGTGGCGCACATTCCACTGAAGGAATGCTTACCATCTGATAGGATGACCTGTTGTGTTATTTGGGTAAAACAAAGGGATAAAAGGGTAGAGAAGTTTATCTATCTAGACATTTAAAACAAGATAAACTAACCTTGAAACGTTCATCGCCACCACCACCCTTATTATCAATCTTTCTCAATTCTATAACTTGTAATGTAGGCATAAAGGAAGGTTCATCAACAGTACCTAACATGTGATACATCTTTGAAATACCATTTGTTGTGAGTGTAGCACTGCTAATTGTATCATTATTTGTTGTTTGTAATGATGATGAACTAGCAGCAGTAAAAGTAGTACTACCATTTCTATTTGATGATGCACCGATACTCTGAGGTGATAATGAAACCTTTCTCTTTTTACTATTACCTTCATTCTGAACGGATAAATCAGCCTCGTTATCAATATCAATAACCTCCCATCGTTTCTCAATTTTATCGAGCATTTCTTGTGCATCTTTCACTTCTTTTTCAGCTGCGTCGTATGCTGCTTTGGTTAGTGAAGATAACTTTTTAGCAGCTGCAAGACGTTGTTTGGCTGCCTCAATTTCGTGTCTACCGCCATCGGAGCTCATGGTAGTATATGATTTGTTAATTGAGTGTACATTCACTGATAGTTCGAGGCAGATGCCCTATGTTCATGTATAATATTATGAGAAACAGAAAATTTCTCACAAATACTGCAAATAATGGGTAATCTTCCTCTCCGCCTACAGATTCAATATGCCCGAACTCTTGCCCCCAGTCTAATTCTCGATATGCCAAAATATATACGGCGGCGTTTATATTCTGTTTAATTAAATATGATGTTGTTTAATAATAGACAGTAGACATACAGTACAGTAAGTATTGACAATATAATAATAAGGAGATGAGTGATTATGAGAGTATTGATACGATACGACAAGAGTCAAAACCCAATTCTGAATCTTGCTACTATTTTGTTAGTAGAAATTTGGCGCGGTCTCACTTATTGCAAGGTATCTTTTCTCATTTAGCATGTCGGTGCATCAATTACAATTGATGGTGAGGAGGCCACTCAATTACAGAATAATTACAAAGTGGAGTACAATCAATACTTTGTAGGGTGTTGTATTGCGGTATTATCTAAAAAATCTGATTAATAATAATTGGCTCTTTGGTATGGTATGCTCATTGTTGCAATATTACTTATATAATACCACATTAACATAAGACATTTGCAACCTTATACAGAGAAGAAATTGTAAACAATAACATTTGATATCACAATATATACCGAGGCCTAAATACCACATTTAAACAGTCACGTCGATTATTAAATTTAGATTAGATTATATTGTACTAGGGTATCATCACATCAATAATAACAAAATGGCAAGCAACAATATCGGGAAGAAATGCTAAGAAATGGATGAAGAAGAACAATTTAACCAAGCTTTTGGAGAGCATGTCGATATACCTGATGAATGCCGAGAACAAATCAATAATATTAGAACTATTGATCAAGTAGTTACTTTTAAGATTAATAGTGTCCACACTGCTCGTCAACTTACAGATCAGGCATGGCAATTGCTCGGTGGATACATTGCAAATAGCGAATATTTAGATACTTTCGACCTAGACAGTTGTGATCTCACTGATCAACAGATGACATCATTATTTAGGGGGTTAGTAAGAAGTGAATCATTAACAGAAATTGGGATTAACTTCAGTCCATCATTTGGTGTAGATGGGGTTAGAAGTATGGTGACCTTTTTGGAGAACTCCCCAGAGTTATGGCAAGTCAACATGTACCACAACAATAACTTCAACTCAGAGTGCTTTGAGCTGTTAGTCAAAGCACTACAGAATTCAAGTGTGAAGAGATTAGAGTTAGAAAATTGCAATATAACAAACATCTCAGCATTAGATACATACAACATACCAAATCTTCAAAAACTCGATTTGAATCAGAATAATATTGGTAGAGAAGGGTGTATAACAATATCAAATCTACTGCAAAAAGAGGATACAAATTTGTACCACTTACTACTCAAAAACACTGGTATTGATGATGAGGGCGTAGAATTTATTGCTACATCGCTCAAAGACGGCACAAAGTTAAAAGAACTTGAATTGGATGATAACAACATCACAGATAGAGGAGCAGAGATTATTGCAGCGTCACTCAAACATAATACCACATTGGAACGTCTTTCTTTGGAGAATAGCAACATTACAGATAGAGGAAATAGGGCATTTCTGAAGCTCTTCGTCGATGCATCATCAATTGATAATACATACAATTCCAACCATACACTTGGAGCATTATACTTGGATCGGAGGCATGCATTTGATGAGATGAATAGACAAATTAAGATTGCATACTGGGAGAATAGAACAAGAAGAACTCACGAGGCCGCAGGTCGGACAAAAGTTATCAACTACCAACTCAACAGTCAAAAGAGAAAGAAGTTATGTGAGTTACAGGATATTGAGTACACGCCTGGCAGTATCTTTGCGGATATTGAGCCCATTCTTCTTCCCGATATTCTTGTGTTGATTGGGGAGGAACACGGGCAAAGTGAATTCTATACTACACTCATCCACACGGCACCTGATCTCCTGTCTTACATCAATAGAGAAGCTCTGATTGATAATGAAATGGCAAAGTATACGTCACAAGCATCCAACATTACTGCACAAATCACCTCCCTTACTCAACAGTTGTCTATCGTAAATGCCAAGAAAGATCAATTAAGTAGAAGACGGGAAATGATTGGACAGCGGATTAGTAGTCATCATCAATCAAAGATTGAGGGTGTAATAAGTACGAGAGTAGTAGGTGGTAGTGGTGATAAGAAGAGGAAAGTGCAGCGTTAGGCACCTATGTGTAAGTGATCCTCAAGTCGAGTCCCAAGAACAAGCTGTTCCCGCTGAACAGCAGGTCTTGTTGACTTTGATTGGGTTCATAGCTCGGTAGATTTGAGTAAGACTTATGTAAAGTAATGTGTTTTTAAACTATGAATAAATAAGTTTTAGTTGTTATATGAATATGTGTCTCCTGACTTGGGCTTGATGTCGTGGTAGACTTCCCCTGTAATCTTTAGTACTCCAAGGTTGGCACTGGGGCGATGCCCTGCTCCATGAAGATTTCCCATCCACTTTTCGGAGGGAAGGTGCCACCCGCTGATCTACATCTGTATAGTATATCTCCCTTTACCGTTAGTAGCCACTCGTCAAACGACTGATAAATCAACATTCTCGGCAAGTAACTTTTTCTATACTTTGGTTTGCCGTTTTCTAACTCTCGGTAGTATATTCCATTCGCTTCTGATGATCCACACCCAGTAACAGTGATCTGCTCAACTTGCTGAGTATTGTCAATGTTGTTAAACATTTGCCGACATGTTGGAGCTGGATCTACTCCAAAACCAACTGATGTCCAGCCATATCCTACAGGAGGATTGTCACCAACTGCATTGGGGTGGATATACAATATATTTCCTAAACGTAGAGCTGCTTCGGAGGATAGCAACCCCTCCCCAATTATTGTACCAATCTTCCAACCATTTTCCTGATAAACTGCAAATTCTACAATCTCTCCTTTTTCACCCAGCACATCCCGTGCCCTTCTTAGTGAATAGTTTCAATTTAGATTGGGAAGAATTACCAGTAACTAGGGAGTAAGTGCCATTCAATTCTGAAATTCCACAGCCTTTCACCTCGATTTGATTTACACTAGTTGACGTAGAAGTTGATGCAATGGCTGAAAGTGATGTTGACTGATTTGTCCGAGAAGTTCTACTTGCAAATCCACCTGATCCACACCCATTGTTTGTATTGATAGATGAGCTGTTATTATTGTTCGATACTAGTCGACATTTTGGAACTGGATCAACTCCAAAACCAGGAGCTGTCAACCACCCATATTCCGGAGGCGTGCTGGCACTTAGATATAGGTTTGAGTACAATCTATAACCAGGCCCTTCAAATCCAAAATCTCCCCAAGTACCAAAAGTCCAACACCCGCCACCTCGAAATAAGGCAAACTCCACAGCTTGTCCCTCACTACCCATCCCACATGTTACTTCCCACCTCCCTTGTCTTGTATACACTGGACAGTTATCATGAATTGCTCCAATATTTTGGGTATATGTACCATTCAATTCTGTAATTCCACAACCTGTAACCTCAATTTTGTATTCGTTATTATTCGATGAAATGGTACTGTTATTTCTAGCAAATCTGCCTACCCCACGCCCACTGTTAATGTTGGGTAACCTGGTGGTATTATTTTGAGGCGCTACAGCAGCAGCAGCAGCTGTCGTAGTGTTTTGATTCTGATTATGTCTACTAACAATAGCATTTTCATTATTGTTATTTTGAGGTGATAAAGAAACTTTTCTCTTCTTGCTGTTGCCCTCATTTTGTGCCGATGATAAATCAGGTTCATTATCAATATCAATAACCTCCCAACGTTTCTCAGCTTTGTCTAACATATCCTGTGCATCCTTGACCTCTTTTTCAGCTGCGTCATATGTTGCTTTGGCTAAAGAAGATAACTTTTTAGCAGCTGCTAGACGCTTTCGTGCTGCGTCTATCTCATGCCGACCGCCGTCAGAACTCATTGTAGCAAGATGATATTATATATGTTTAAATATTAGTTCAGTATACTGTTTATATATTGATTTAATAGTATACCAATGTATGGAAATAAATAGAAGAGAGGTGTTGCAATGAGAAATTTTCTCCCATTGTCATTGTTATCTTGCAATGTTGATTGATTAGACATCCGCCTCAATCGCTCTGCTCCACGCCCGTAGTAATACACGACGAAGCTCTCCCCCCATTATATCATTATAGACACGGAAACTCTTGAATTGATGCCTGTGCGCCATGTATGCTGAGGCGAGGCGCTAATGGACAAAAATTTCGGCGATCAAACGATATCTTCAGATTTTTTATAGAGTTTGCTTGAATTTTTTTGGTCACTTCCGGGAGGAGAAAAGGGAAAAGAGGAAGGGAGAGAGGAAGGAGAAAGGGAAAGGAAGAAGGAAGAGAGAGGGAGAAGAGGATTCATAATAGCATATAAGCATGTCAATCTCATCTACTATGTTTATAAAGTACTACTGTGTGTCCGAGGTCTTTCTCTACAACATACGAGTATTTTATACCTGAACACAAATACCAAATCCAAGGAGTATACGCCGAACTACTTCCAGTGATATGATATATATTGATACATGTAGCAGTATTGGTTGTTGTTTCAATAATTTCCATCGTGTGTAGTGCAGTTCTTCATACTGCTAGTGTCAGCTGAACAGAGGGATCGTATCCTTGGTATCCTTCTAGTGTGCAATATAATAAAGTTATTGTCGGTACACTTCATGCTCAAATATACAACCTATTCAGCATAGATAATTCAATCCCAGTGGAACTAATCAACTACTAATAAATGATGATGTAATAATATAACCTAAATGTTTGGGTTGACGTGCGTATCTATCGTCCATCCTCCACTTCCACATACACGTATCAAACGTATCTCAACTACTTCATAATGTGATATTTATTATTCTTTTCTATTGATATCTAATATAATTGATGTATGTCGTATAACCTCTTCGTATGTTATATTGTCGCTCCGGTCGATATGTGACTGCAGTGCAACTCTTCAATTGTTAATTTTGTCTTTACTTTGTTGAGTTGCAAATGCTCTGGTTGCATCGTATCCCCGAATCTCCTCTCTTCAATGTATTACCAATAATTTGATATTATCCAAATATAATACTAAACTCATCATATCTCACGCCTTCTATAGATGTGTATTGTTTTATTATCTAGCACATGCACATGCACCCATTCGTTAATATTATGCATCTATTGGACTGTAACCTCGCCACTAGTAAGTATCTCGTCACTAGAATGAATACACTAAAAATAATTTAATATTTTAGTGTAATAATGTTGACGATAGTACATTGATCTCCGAAAGTTGAGTACGATCTATTCCGTGGGTACGTGTGTTGTTATTGTATTATTTATCATTTTTAATACAGCCATCCTATCGAAGTTTATATCAAAATAAGGTTGATAGGCGCCGCTGAATGGTTATAGACCGTACATATGATAATATAAGACACCTTCATAATAATAATTGAGTATGATATTGTTCACTGAGGCGTTCAATTGCGTAGACAATAGTAGCAATCGATTTACTACCTCAAACGATGCACCAACTTTGGGGTAATATTGTGATACAACTACGATGGATGATATATATCGCCCATCACCAGAACAACTGCATGAAATATCGTAAAGGAAGGTAACTATGCCGTATCTCTAACGCGGGCAGATGCCTAGTATCGGAGCAAAGAAGAGTGGTTGTATGTTGGCTTTTGCAATGATTTGGTTTGATCATAAGAAAGAATGAGAAAGCCGTTTAAATTTGAAGACGAGCTTTAAAGGTATTCTGTGTGAAAACAAGTACTCTTTACCTTATGACTCTACCTTTATTCCCACGTGTTCTAGCGCATACGAAGATAGTACAAGAACATTGTTAGTAAAATTTTGCAGTTTATTGCGTGTTCTTGTACTAAGCTTCGCAAACTCTAAACGGTATCTGCCCTTCTGTCATCGTAGGTACCTCTTTAATAACTCTTCTCTAGAGAGGCTCCAACGCGGCATCAAAAGAGGAAGAACAGCTGATCATATAGACGAAAAATAAGGTGTTTATTGACATCATCATTCACACCCGATATATATCCTTGATAAAAAGACAGCTAAAATATCTATGCAAAAAAGTACATCTCATGTGTCTCTACAAATCAAGTGTTGTATTTATTAACATCTATCTTCAATACTGAGCACTGGATATAGTCTGATACCGTTGAAAAGAGATATTTAGTACTGGCATTATCATTAGATTAGGGTTGTCCTGCTACGCCATTAATCGTCCTCCGCACACTAAACAAAATGGCAAATAATTATATAGAAGATCGTCAAGATGAACAATTTGAACAAGCTTTTGGAGAGCACACTGGTATATCCGAAGAAAGTATAGAAGACATTAATAAGATCAAGAATAATGATGTTAATGTGGATGTCTTATCGATGTGGTCATCTGATACCAATCTTTTTACAAATCAGGCATGGAGATTGCTTGGTAGATACATTGCAAATAATACCCATCTGACAAGGTTCGATCTGGATGAAAAGAATATCACTGACGACATAATGACATCATTATTTAGTGAGTTAACAAGTAGTACATCATTGGAAAGGATCGATTTAGATTGTAATGAGTTCGGTATTGGTGGCGTCCGGAGTATGGTTCCACTCCTTCGGAACTGTCCACACTTATCTACACTATACTTGGACAGCAATACTAATATCAACTCGGAGTGCTTTGAAGTATTGGTTAGTGCATTAAATGGAAAGTCTTTGGAAGATTTATTCTTACGGAGATGTAATATTACAGACATATCAGCATTATCAACATACAATCTTCCACGCATTAAACAACTCTATCTAAATGATAACAAAATTTGTAGAGAGGGATGTCAGATACTATCAAATCTGCTGCAAAAAGAGAGCACAACTTTAACAGAAGTATACTTAGGAGCAGCGGGCATAGATGATGAGGGGGCAGAACTACTTGCAAACTCGCTCAAATGCAACACTGTATTGGAAAACCTTGGTTTAAAAGATAATAACATTACCGAGAAAGGATATAAAGCATTCTTGAAACTTTTAGTTGGTATTTCATCCATTGACCATACATACACGTCCAATCACGCACTGAAATTTTACACTTTAAATCAACGCGGTGGCAACAATGAAATTCAATCCTTGATCAATAGTGCATGTGTTGTCAACCAAACGGAGGCTGCCAATCCTGGGTGTGAAAAAGTAATCAGGTATCAACTGAACAGTCAAAACAGGAAGAAGTTATGTCGTTTGCAGGATATCGAGTATTCGCCTGGGAGTATATTTGCAGATATCGAACCTGTACTTTATCCTCAGATTCTTGCATTGATTGGGGATAGACACGGTCAAAGTGAGCTCTATACTGGTCTCATCCCCGCGGCACCTGACCTACTATCTTTTATTGATAGAAAAGCTATGCTGGATGAGGCCATGGCAAGGAATACTGCACGAGCAACTTCTTTATCTGAAGAGTATAAACAGAAAGTAGCAGAGTATGAGACGAAGATGGCTTCTCTAAAGACTCAGTTCTTGAGTGAAACATCTCGTCTTACCGCGGAGAACAATGAGCTGAATAACCGTCGAACATTGATAGATTTAGGGGATAGTAGACAATCAGTAACCGGAGAAGGAGAGGGGTGCGGTGGCATTAGTAGAGGTAAGAAGAGAGGAAGAAGTTGAGATCTATTTTTGTGCACATGATGTGCACTTTTCGATTATGAGCTCTCGGTCATATCTTATAGTTTTTCCGTGGATTTAATGAGTGCTAGAATAATATATAATGATATCTAATCAATACCGAGAGCCTCCAGTAATTATGAAGTGCACAAATAGTAGCATCTCTTCTCTTGGTGGTGATCATCAGAAAAGGATACGACTGTTATCCTTGTAAAGAGTTTTCAGTTTTCATACCTTCAGGTTCAGCGATCAGTGCATTGATACTACGGCGTGATGTATTAAACCATACTCAACAACATTGCAATGCAATCTATTGCAATTGATTAGATGACAAGAAAGGGTCACAATGAATAGATGTATACGGTGGCTCGTCATTTTGACGACACTACTGCTTCTTCAACATATCATTGCAATAACTGCAATAAGTCTAATAAGTGCACCTTCAAAAATTAGAGAACTGCCAGACCAAGTATTAATTGGTTACACAAGTGGTCATAACTATACAAAAGTGAAACAGAGTATTGTTAATGATGGTGTGAATGTTGTTATATGGTCATTTATTGACATTGTTGCAACGCCGACAAGTCCAAACAACACTATGGTATCTTCTCATAATGGAAACATCAGAACAAACTTGGATTTACAAACCATTGCATCATTTATACATCAACTCGATATCGATGGATATTCAAACATTATACATTTAACAAGTTTTGGTGGTTGGAATGGACCACATTTAGATACAACACTCTCAGCACACGAATGGTATAACATATGGCAGAACTCTAATGCATCAAAAATATTTCATGGTGTTGACTTTGATTTAGAAGGAAATGACAATTTAACATCAACTACCAATGTATTTACAATCGATTGTTTAGATTTGATGGGCAGTGTTAGTACATTAATGAATGATAATGGATATATAGTATCAATTGCACCACCGCAATCGTATCTCAACATAAACAACCCAAATTTTAGTCGGTATGTCAATATATCAATACCAAATAGAAGATGGCATTCAGACTTTCATTACTTTGGTTCAAATGTATATGCATATCTACTTGCAAAATATGGTAATTATATTGATTTAATATCTATACAATTATATGAAAGTTGGTCCGACGCTGGTATGTCAATCTATCATGATGGAATGAAAGGAGCGGATTATCTATACAATTTTGTACACGATTTGGTAGTTAATAATGAATCATACTATGTTGAGTTTGATCAAGATCCGACACTGAATATGAAATCTCAAAATGTATCTGTGCCTCTATCAAAGTTGGTAATCGGATTAGCCAATGGATGGGCAGTGAATAACAATCCTGAATCATCAAGTTATCATAAAGCTCTTTATGTATCTGGTAAAGAATGTGAAGTGGCATATAAACGACTGTTAAATG
>Ga0214480_100359_pt1 | contig 23400 bp, 14 predicted proteins | sample M1_20Mar14CPVII9_3_FD_165042 | JGI IMG/M metagenome (GOLD analysis project Ga0214480, IMG submission 165042) | Marine eukaryotic communities from Monterey Bay, California, United States - M1_20Mar14CPVII9sort6BwellE17 | ecosystem: Environmental > Aquatic > Marine > Unclassified | place: USA... | reverse complement strand
TTGTCGTTAGTTCTTTGGAAAACGTGTGTATCTGTTAGACTGTTAGAGATAGTAAATAGAGTTTTGGATCTGCACGGTAATCTGAAGGACTTATAAGCTTAATTATAGTAAGTTCTCAATTATGCACCGATTGCTTATTATGCCTTCGTCTTTAGTCAACGTATTGAATACAAATTCAACCAAGTAGTTTATGTACGTGCCGCGTATCGTACCTTCTTCTATCTCACAAACTCAACAAATAAAATGGAAAGGATACCCCACGGTATCCTTATCTCTTTATTTTGATATCGTCGTGTGTTATGTGTTAGTATTATTGGGCTAATTGGTTGTTATAATTATTTGGAGGCGAATAGACATACACAATACCTTATATGGATTCCAATTTGCCAGCATTTGAAAGCCATGGTGGCAAACTTGAGGCGTATGACGATGGGCATATCCCAGAAACATTTCAAGAAGAGCAAACCAATGACGATGCTCTTAGTTCTTCAACTCCAAGGATAGTACGATATGATGCTGCTGTATCTACTCAACCTTCAAATGTTTATATTTACGATGGCATCCTTAACCCAAATAGCGCGCGGATGTTATATGAAGTCACCGCTACAAGTAGTACAATACCATCTCAACAAGAAGATATAAAACAAACTACTGACGGTGCACCGATGTTGCAAGGGGAGAGTCCTTGGGGTACATATGTTACAATACAAGAGGCTTTAGAATGGATAGAATGGAAGAAGTTAGAAGGAAATTGTTTACCTGAACATTATACACATGATAACAATTGCAATAACTTTGAAGAGTATCTGATAGCTTGGAGACAAAATATGATTCGATTTCGTAAATGGCAAGCACGAAGTAATAAACAGTCCACAGATGAAAAGAAGGAGGAGAATATGGATACAAACAATAGAGACGGCAGTGATATATACAGACAAGTTGAAGATATGGACTATATTCGCCATTCTCTTGCAGTTGAAGCTGTATCAAAATTCTTTCTACAAACAATACCTAATAAAGATCAAATTGGCCAAACCAAGATTGGCCAAGCATCTAAAGATACGACAACACTCTTTCAATCACCAGATTTTCTCCAACAAGCACATGGAGTTGCTGTTTGGGCTTTGTCATCTTATAGTGGCAACTCTGTTCAGTATCACATCGATTATGCAGAGCTATTAAGATATGAATATAATGTCACTGTGCCCCCATTGTATGCCGGTACTATCCAATGCAGCCAGCTTTGGAATGATCAGAAAAGACCGAATACTAATCAAAATCAAACGATGAAAGGTGGAGAGTTTTGTGTCAATCTTCGAGGACTAGATCACTATTCGGAGCATGGCTACAAGGGCAATATATCTGGAGATTCTAGTGGAGGTTGGAGAAGACCAAAGAATGATATTACTGATCAGTGTCCAAAAGGAATACATACAAATGACAATACTAAATGGGTGACAGTTCCCTACGCCTTTAACAGAGGTATAGTGCATCGAGGAGACTTGCCTCATTTGAGTGCTCCTGTTGAAAGTATTACTATTGACAATAACGCCAGCACACTTGCGCGAGTGATTGTTGGATTCAATGTATTTGGACATGATGTAGGAGAGCGTATCTCAAAAGCGCCAGAGCACTCAAAGACCTTCAGACGAAAAGTTAGAATGTATAGATCTACTATCAATACATGCAAACCAAAGGAGAGTAAGAATGAAGGGAATAAGTCAAGACAAACCGGAATGGATATATCTCAAATACGAAAGAACAAGGGATTGACAAAGCTTCTCATTTTAGCTAAGAGGGAAAAGGTAAAAAAAGAGTTACGCCGCAATCAAGAACAGCTGAGTTGCAAGATTTGGAATCGACTGCTGTTAGTAGAGAATCATGCTGATAAGAATGGTCAATTACTGACAGTGGCTGATATTGTGCATGAGTTTGGAAGTATCAATGATGATATTGACGGTTCGTGGCCGAAATCTATAGACGTGCATGTTCATTTACATCATTTGCTGTTGTCAACAAAAAGTACACAAGACGTGTCACAGCAACAAAATAAGAGTTTAATGCATAATCATTTCCAAGACAGTGAGGGAGTTCTTGGCTCTCCGGGTGCATGGTATTCCATACAAACTACTACAGCTATTGCACAAACAAAGCAAATGGAGGAAAAGAGGAAATTGATACCTCTCACAGCACTACTGGATATAACTCGAGTAAATTAATAGTTGTGTTTTATTATTGAATCATTTAATAGCAGCACTGATATCATTAGCTCTCTTGTTCATACCCACTCTAGCAGTTTGTTTTGTTGTTTCTCTCCTATACCAAACATTACCAATCAGCCGATCCTTCAAATTGATTACTATTTTCTGGTGTGATGCCCTTGGTAGCCAATAATTTACCCAATGGTGAATCAATTTTAATCTTTCCAGACATGAAGGGGTAGAATTTACCAGGAGGACCAGGATTCTTAATTAATTCCTCCTTGACAATGTCTTCAATCTCCTCACGTCCATGTGCAATATTGTATACAGTTTCAGCAACCTTGGCAGGTACAACCACAACACCATCTTGATCACCCACAATAGCATCACCAGGTCGCACAGTTACTCCACTAACACTAACAACTCCATTACATTCCCATGGCTGCATAGCCGCAGGTCCTTGACGTGCAGTAGTCGAATATGAAAAGCAGGGGAATCCATAATTGTTAATCTCATCAGTATCACGTACTGGAAGATGCGCGTTTCATAGTTTGTGAAGACGAAAGAGAGGTGATTGTAACTCATGTTAGTACATATGGTTTGTAAATACAATCAACTAAATGCAACGGAAGGCCAAAAACAGTAGCTAAATTGCCGAGACTTCATATTAAACACACAAGTTCATACAACAAAATGATACTAACGCGGACTTTCCAGAACCATCTGTTACCAATCCACCAATATTACGTTGTTTCAATCGTAAGAATTTAATATCACCACCAACACTCTCCCATGGACCCACTGAGGACATTACCAATACTTCATTAGGTCCACACTTCTCAAAGGCTTCGTACTCTGGCGATTCTCCACCTGGTGGTTTATCTTGAGCAATATCGGGTCGGGCAGGGACAAAGTTTAATGTTACCGCACGTCCTACACATTTATGTGATGGATCTAATGGACGGGCACCATCGATCTGTGCAGAAGGCCATCCCATTACCCATAATCCATCGACTAATGCTTGTGTTGACAAGTTCCCCAACTTTGCAAGTAATTCATCACTAATTTGACCGCCAGCGGCTGGACCTTGAGCAAATGCTCGAGTGGCTATATTGCTAGTGGTACTACTGCGAGCTGCCACAGTAGCGGCACGTCTAAATGTTGAGGATAGCATGGTTAAAATCGGCGTAGAATGGTATGTTTATGTTATCATTGTGGATTAGCAGCATTGCAAAGATCGGTATCCTTCAATGACACAAAACACATACGTTCCCGTGAGACTCATAAAGAGAGATTAATCAATTCGGCAGCTAATGAATGGTTCTTATATTATACTACATAGTAATATTTAGATGCCGTTCTTTTATTTGTGGATCACCCCTGCCTAAGACACGAGACGGCGCTAGTCAAGGGATAAATTTGTGAGCTTGACCTTCCTGGGATTGAAATCTAGCATTGCAATGCAATCATAAACTCGAGACAACATGATAAGAGCGACAATACTGGTGTTATTAGCACAAGCAATTGTGCTTGTACTACTTAGAAATAGTGCAGTTGAAGCAATATCTGCAAATCCAAATCCAATCTTCGTAAATGATGGGCATCATCCAATCTATCTCAAGGTGCATAAAATTCTCCATCAATATCTTCCTTATCCACCATCATCTCCAATCTTATATCATACTCATCGCCACCTCCATCTCCTCCTACACCCTTCCTCTATATTCTTCTTCCAAATATAGGGAGACGAAACATTACATTGGTATGAAGACAGTAATGGATATACACTAATAGATGACCCAGAAAATAAAAATGACGACACATCATATGTTCGTATGCTAAACAGCTTGACGATGAAAGCGGTGAGTTAATTAGTACTGGGATCAAGTTTGGTGAGGCAGATTATGATACAACAATCAACGGGGCAGCAGGGGGATTGAGGTCAATACAAAAACATCTCAAACCAATAAGAAATAATATACAGACAAGCAGACCAGAAGAACATGGTCATCTTCGCAATTTGCAAGAACACACAAATAGACGAAAGTTAATGTCAAGTACAAACACATTAAAGAATTTGGTTGTATTGCTACGGTTTGCAGATCATACCAATCGAACATTACCAAGTGTACAAGACTACAATATCCTACTCAATGGACTAGGAGGAGGAACAGTTGCCCCCACAGGAAGTGTAAATGATGTCTTCTAAGCCAATTCATACGGAACATTTAGTTTAGAATCAATAATATATCCAACATGGATTACAGTATCTCAAACTGAATCTTATTATGCCGATAAGAAATCAGGACTTGGACCATTAATGTTTGAGGCAATTCGAGAGGCATTGGATGTTATCGATGCCGATCCAAACTTTGATTTGAGTCAATTCAATACTGACTACAATGAAGGTGATGACTTCATTGATGCAATCACAATCATTCATTCTGGATATGGAGCTGAGTTCGGAGGATCGGATTGTTATGGTAATATAGAAGTTAACAGGATATGGAGTCATAGTTGGTTCATGTACACAGGAACATGGACAAGTCATGATGGGACGGTTAGTGTATCAAATTATCACATTAATCCAGGATTGTGGGGAGTATGCGGCTCGGATATATCACGAATTGGTGTAATTGCGCATGAGACTTGTCACTTCCTCGGACTACCAGACTTGTATGATCCTCAAGGAGGCAATGGCATCGGAACGTATTGTCTCATGTCAGATAGTTGGGGTATCGATGCAAGTCAATACTATCCTCCAATGCTTAGTCCTTGGTCAAAGATTGAGTTGGGATGGGTAACACCAACCACACTTGAAACTAGTGGTGATTTTACATTACGACAATCATGGCAATATCCAGAAGTTTACAAAATTGAACTTCTTGGATCGGAATCCGAGTATTTATTGATTGAGAATCGACAACCTGGTAGCTTTGATGCTTTGCTTGGGTTGGGAGGGTTAGCAATTTGGCATGTCGATGATTACAATCAATTGTATTCCAACTCTCGTGAAGGATACCCTGGACAGTCGGGCTGGCCTGCAAACAATTTACATTATCATGTAGCTCTGCTCCAAGCAGATGGAAAGTATGACCTTGAGAAGGGCGATAATAGAGGTGACTATGGCGATTTATTTCGCTATGATGCCTACTTTGGTGTAGATCATCTCTTTCCAAGTGAGGAAGCAAATCCACTGCTCGGTCCGTTTCCAAATACAGATTCGTATCGTCAAGGATTAGTGACAAGAACAAATCACTTTATATCTGATATTTCGGCTGCATCACCAGAAATGACATTTTCATTCCTTCAATCATCTCCTTGCGAGTTTGACGAAGTGTATTTTGAACTCTTGCTTCTTGTAGATGGTAATGGCAGCGAGGTATCATGGGCTCTTCTTGAAACATATTCAGATACAATTGTGCTTTCTGGTCATGATTATGATGATCATGCTCAAGTCAATGTAAATCAATGCTTGCCTCGAAAGTGTTATACTTTTGTCATGTATGATGCTGGAAATGATGGATTGTGTTGTGAGAATGGTACTGGAGGATACAGTGTTCGATTGAATGGCTTGAAAGTTGCCTCGGGTACTGAGTATGGTATCATGAATAGACAAGAGCTGCAATGTATGATCCCACCGACTGCATCTCCTACACCAGCACCATTATCACCTACTACAATTCCATCAGAAATGCCTTCATCAACTCCTAGCTCAATACCAACTTCTACACCAACTGGAATATGTGGTAGGGACATGGGATTATTGGAGATCTTTGTCGAAGGATCAGACTTTGTTGACATAAGTTGGAGTCTTGAGGACATTGTTGGTAACTCGATTGTGTCATCGACGGATATCAACAGTAATGGCAGTCTCTACTACGTCCAAGGATGTATAACAATGAATTCATGCTACACATTTTCAATACAGGATTCAATAGGAGAAAATATATACAATATAAAGCTTGATGGAGAAATAATGGTATCAGGAAGTAACTTTCATGGAGATCATTCAACGATGTTTGGAGCCTCGTGTTTGCAAAATAATACTCCATCAGAGTACAATGTACCAAGTCCTACGCCCACCAATGCAAAACCAACAATATCATACCCACCAAGTAAACCTTCAACAGATGACGAAATAGTTTTTCCACCGTCGACGGCAGTTCCACCTAACAAGAGAAGTATCACATTCAAGCCATCAACAAGGGCTCCATCATCTTCAGCTTTTAGGGTTTGTCTGTCTTCAGCAGTATTTTTGGGTGTATTTGGTCTGTTGGGATTGTTTATACCAATATGAGTGGATGCGAAGACTCACATGCAATGCAATCAGCACTGAAGAACAGTAAAACTTCAGCAGTGGTCTACAATAACTCATCTGACTAAACAATTGAGGCTTGGGAGCAAGAAACACTGACTGCGCGAGAGAGGAGTATGCCCGTCTAAAGGGGATGAAGGTAACCGTGTCATATAGAGACACATGACATAAACTAACTTTGTTGTTACCTATTTATACAATAACTTTAGCTTTCCAACCCTTTCTGTTGATCCTCCACCTTTTTTATACGAGCTAAAAGAGTCTTGAACTTTCTATCCTTATCCTTTCGTCTCTTACTCTCCATTTCTAAGTTTCTGATCGCATCTGACTTAGTCATCAATGAATCATCATAACAGGTATGAAACTTTTCTGATATCTCGGATGGACATGTGCCTTCAGCTCTTACCTCCTTCTTTCTCGAGTTGGTGCCAGACATTGGCTCAATATCAAAGTAGTCACTAACTCGTGTCACAATAGTTGATACATCGACATAGTTGTATAGAAGTATATGATGCTTGTCTTTGCTTACATTTTCATCACCATTAGCATCAAACGCCATACCCGTCAACATACTCAGCACAATCTTTGGATATAGCTCAAAGTAAAGTTCTCTATAACCAAAACATCCTTCATCTAACAATTTGTCAATTCGATTACAGCTGCCATCGATTGTATAAATCTGTTTGATGGCACTCTCAACCCAATTATTGTAATTTCGAAAGGGAACCATGTGTATAAAGTGAAATGGCTCACGGTCCAAATTATCATCTTTTGTTTCATCTCCTTTTTTCTGTGTATCATCCGTATCAGATCCTTTATAATTGATAATTGACATATTGGCATCACCGCCTTGGACACAAAAGTGATTTATATCCTTACACTTCTTAACTGCGTAGAAGAAATCATCAACTTTTCTATAACCAAATGGATCTTGTTGTTGTGGGAATTCAATCTCGGGACAACTTTCCTTTTGATGTTCGTAACATGCTCTTCGTAATGTTGTCGATGCAGCTTTTGGTAGACAATGCAATACAAACTTTTTTGACATTATACCCTCTTCTTCAAAGGATGGTAACTTTATATTCTTCTTATCATGTAATGGTGTAGCCATACCAAGTAATGTATCAAATTTTGTTTCTGGATTCCAATTCAATACTAATTCCTTCCATCGTACTTCACTCCACTGTAATGGTAGTGAATCATCTAATTGATTTTTATTTACAACATAGATAAAGAATTGGGATGATCGAGTAAACCTTTCAATCGATCGAGTAAATGGGAATTGATTAGCAGACATTGGTATATTAGACCGTAGTTGATATTCATGTATCTTCTTTTGCTCTTCTCTGCGCTGTACCTTTTCTAACCGTGCAGCATCATCTTGTTGTATCTTATTATTAAATTTGTTTACATCATTCATTCGTCTACTACTCTTATGTCTTTTATGTTGATGTTGTTTTGCATCTGAGAGCTGCTGTTGCAACATATGATTACTATTGAATTGTTGAATTAGTAACATGGTTGATATCACAGTCCATACTAGTATTAGTATGAATATCATATCAATCCACTTCATAGCAATTTTTGTTTTCTTTCTTTGTTTCTTTGAGCTGATGGAATTGTGTGTTTTGGTTGACTTCATATCGCTATTGTTGTTGTGGCGGTGGCGGTACAGATATAAATAATGAGACATATATGTATACCACTGTTACTCTCTGAGGAATATAGCGGAGAGAGTCAATCAAATACAGGCAACATCATCAACATAACTTTTTGTGATTATGAAGGAGGATACCGTGCTAATTTTGCAAATGCCAACTGACAAAGTACGATATCGTATCTAAGGTAAAAGTATTATCATCGATACTGATACATCTCTTTGCCGCCGTAATACTAGACCAAGAGTGGAGGTAATATGCTTTACAAACACGTGTTGTAGGATCTACTAATAATCCATTTAATTGGTTTGACTTAGGGCCCGGTATCAAGTCGCATACAACACAACAATATAAAAACAATTCAAACACAAAAATAATATAATAATATGTCATCCTCATCTACTAATACAGAACATGATTGGGAATTTTCTAAAGAGAATGCAGCCCCGCTTGAATACGGCCGATCAACAAAATCATTATCAAAACGTGCCTTTGGTACATCAACAGCTGAGATGGTAGCAATTGAAGAAAAGACAAAAAAGTATGAAAAGTTAGTAAGGCGTAGTGAAAAGGCTGTGGAGTGGATGCAGAAACAGAGTAAGAAGATTATTGAACAGAGTGATAATAGTAATAATAATGGTGGTAAAAGTAAAAAGGGTAGTAGTAGTAGTATGGACAGGGAATTAACTACCGATGAGGCAGAAACATTACGGACAAGATTAGTATTAGAAATTGGATTCGACCCCTCAACAACTGATCGTGACAACATTGATTATGATCCTATGCGTTATTGGGTATTATATATTAAACATATTCGTGAATCATATCCATCTGACAGTCAAAAACAGTTTCTATTAATGGAACGTTGTGCCCGTACATTCATGGCACGTCCATTTATTATCCCATCCTATCAAAATGATGTCCGATTTATCCGAACGTGTATATTGTATGCAGATAAGACATCCAATCCAAGTGAGGTATTTAAATTAATGAGTAAGATTAAGGTTGGTACGAAAGTATCATTATTCTGGGTAGCTTGGGCATGGGTAGCCGAGAAGGCACAAGACTTTCCATTTACTGAAAAGATATTCCAAAAGGCATTAAGTGTTGGTGCCGAGCCGAAACAGTTCTTGGAGGAGAGACAACGTCAGTTTCTACGGAGGATGAGTAGGCATTGGTTAAATGCTAGTCAGGCACAAGAGGATGAATTAGAGGATGAAGATGATGAAGGAGGTGGTAGAGGTGCATTAAATGCATTATCATCCGAGGGTATTGCTAGGAATGATCGGGTTGCTAGTGGTAGGGGTTCAAGTAGTAGGTCACAACCACAACAGACATTTAGAGACTCTTCTAGATCGACACTTCACCGGATAAAAGAGAATCAACCCACTGTTGGATTTAACATATTTCAAGATGGGGATAATAATGATGAAGATGTGTTGGATGATGTTGAGAATGACCCTAGAGGGGCACAGCGCTTGGCAAGGGAAAGTGAACGTACCAAGGAAAATAACCAAAGAGCTGAGATGTGGAATGAACGTGGCGGTTTAACTTCTTCATCGGCTGCACCACCAGATGTTGGTTCAGATTCCATTGTAGGCTCTTCCTTTGGTGGCGGTAGACCTCCATTGGTTGGGCATCAAAGATCAGGATCTTCAAGTGCTGCGTTTGAAGTATTTGTAGATGAGGAGTTTAATGAAGAGAATGAGGTGTCTGAGTTAAGGGAAACTTCTTTTTCAACTGACCAGCGTTCCTTAAGACAAAGGCTTGATGGGGGTACAGCTGATAGATTGACACGAGATCCACTTCGATACATGAAAAATCCAAGCAAATTGGAGACAGATCAAATAAAGTATGATGCCATGCCTTCAGCTATGGATGAGGAGGTACCACCGCCTGCCAGCGATAGGGAAGAGAAGAAACGTGCCACCTCAAAGAAGCCTGATCCGAAGGAGTACAGTAAACCACCGAGCGGTGCCCGTGGATTTGATAAGCAGCTAGTTAAAGTCGATAGTTCAGGTCATGAGTGTTGTTTCCATGAGCGACGATTGTATGGAAGACATTACAAATTGATTTCACCAAATCAAAACTTCAATTCATTGAAACAAGATGACAATAATAAGTCATCATCTCGGATGGATACAGAAGATTCAACAATGAATGTTGATACTTCGATAGAGGATGTTGATATGGAGGAGGAGACACAGGAGATTATTGTTATTAAGCCAATGAAGAGTGTGTTGAAGAAATCTAGCCTGAGAACACGACCTGCTGAACCATCAACGAGTGAGGAGGAGGAGAATACCGGCACTGTTCCACGTCGTGTCCTGTTTGGTGCAAATACCAGTGTAGTCTTTACTAACAACGCATCTGTTGATACATCCACGGCCAGTTCCCAGTTGAATAGTAGCTTTGTGCCAGTGGAAGAGACAATCAATACAAAGTTAGCCAATGCAGAGATAAGTATGATGTTTAGTAGTCCTAACGGCAATGCATCAATGGCCGAGACCCCCGGCAAATCTTTGTTTTCCACCAATAAAAAGAATAGTGATAATGAAGATGGCTTCATCAAACCCAAACCATCAAAGCTAGAACCTGGTTCGTTGAACTTCTCAATTTACCAAGATGATGAAAATGATCAAGTGAAGGGCCTCGGAGGAGGCATGCCATTCGATATTCACGATGATGATGGTAAGACAGAGACTGGAACTCTTAACTTTTCATATTCACAGACGGCTTCCAAGATGAACTTCTCAATCTATCGGGAAGAAGAAGATGGCGGTAACAAGCAAGAGAGGAAGATGCCGCCTCCATCATCATCTGGTGGTGAAGATACTGCATCATATTCAGTTCTCAATGGTATTCTTGAAGGTGGAGGAGACGAGAAGTCGGCTCCATTGGGATTTGGAATCTATACTGATGACGAGCCATCTGACAAACGAACAAAGATTAGTAGCAGCAAGCAGACTACTACTAGTCGCTCCTTAGCGAGAGGAAGAGAAAAGAAGAAAACTGTGGTTGCTGCATCAGAAGATACTGCCGACTTATCCTTGATAAATGGCGTTATGGATAGTCTTGAAGACTGCTCGGTAGAACAAAAGCCTCAGAAGTCTGGCTTCACCATCTTCTCTGACGAAAACGATATCCCTAAAGAACCAACAGAGAAGCCTTCGGGAATGGGCTTTGAGATCTTTGAAGATGAGGCAACGATCGAATTGAAACAGAAGCAAAAGGTATCGACTAATCCATGCTTTGGTGATATTAGTATGATTGAAGATGAGAAGACATCTAATATTGAAATCATGAATGAGAATGAAGTAGCTGCATCTAATGCAATCGACTACACATCCCAACATAAGGAGGATCAGGAATCTGCAATGAGAAAGTGTTTATCAGCTGCTGCTAAATCGCGATCACAGTATGATATCTTTGACTACCGCAGACAATCAATGCCAAGAGCTCTACTCAAAAGGTCATTCACAACTGGTACAAAGATTGAGCTGTCGAGAGGAGAAACATTGACTATTAGGAACGAGCTTGGAAGGGGAGTATACGGTGTTGTGCTGCTTTGTAATGATGACAGTGGTCAAAGTGATGCGTTGAAGATTCAAGCCCCAATTGGAAGCCTTGCTCATGAGTATTCGTTGCTACTGCGCATCGAAGATAGAGTTGAGCCCGATCATTGTGGATTTTATCCATTTCCTCGTTCTCGAGCACTCTATGCTTATTCAGAAGGAGGTCTCTTCTCTATGACAGCCGGCAGCGACTCAGGAATGAACCTGATTGATGTTGTGAATACATACAAGAAGCTCATGGGCAACGTCCCTGAGCTTGTAGCTATTTACTATACTTCAAGGATGCTCAAGCATCTCGAGTCACTTCATCAAGATGGAAAAGTATTGCACTGTGATATTAAGCCAGACAATTGGGTGTTAACATCGTCTTCCAAAGACAGATATAATGCAGGGACCAACGCTGTTTCAGGAGCCGACTTGATGCTAGTCGACTTTGGCAGGTCAGTTGATCTTGAGAAAGTAGCCAGTCGAGGGTCAAATCTATTGCAGACACAATTGAAGGGCAATATCGCTGCTGAAGACATGGAATGTGTCGCCATGCGAAAGGGTCTTCCTTGGGGAATTGATCTCGACTTTTATGGTGTTGCTGCTTCCTCATTCATATTGCTCTTCGGATCTCACTTGGAAGTTACACAAGATAGAAGTTCTGGCAAATGGCGTCCTCATAAATCATTTCGTCGGTATTGGCAAAGAGATCTCTGGACTTTACTCTTTGACACCCTCCTTAACTTTGATTCGAGCTCAGACGATTATGCTATTGGTAATATTCGTATAGCGTTTGATGAATACATTGAAGGCAAGGACAGAAAACGGGAGATTACTACACATCTGAACCAATTGTTCACACATCTTCCTAAGAAGAGATAGCATTTGATGCTGCAACCTGTATTATGACACGGCTAAGCTAAAGTACTGTGATATGTGTTTATACTTCTGTTAAGTTTGATACACTCTTTTAGCTAGCCTTATGAACTCTATTCTAACTGATCAACATTTACACACACAGTCTTCGACTCTCTTCAATAGACAACTTCATTGTGAATTTAGTATAATCCATCCTCCTTCATCCATTGAGCAGCTTGCTTGGCGTAATATGTCAAGATAATATCAGCTCCGGCTCTCTTGAAGCATGTCAAAGTCTCTAAAACTACATCCTTCTCATCCAACCATCCCTTCTCAACAGCAGCCTTTAACATTGCATACTCTCCACTAACATGGTATGCTGCAATTGGTAAATCACTTGCATCCTTCAATCTTCGGATAATATCAAGGTATGGCATACCAGGCTTGACCATTAACATATCAGCACCCTCCTCTGCATCAAGAGCTGCCTCAATAAGTGCCTCACGACCATTGGCAGGATCCTGTTGGTATGTCTTCTTATCACCAAAACCAGGGTGTGAATCGAGTGCATCACGGAATGGTCCGTAGTATGCAGAAGCATATTTAGCAGTGTAGGAAAGAATTGAAACATTGGTAAAGCCCTCAGAGTCTAATGCATCACGAATTGCCTTGACACGTCCATCCTGATGAGATTTATAGAAAGGTATGTTACATAGATTTGTGAGAGATACATAACATTGTATACAAGAAAGTTTCATACCCCAGAGATGCAATTTCTAACTCATATACAAATGTCACATAACTCTACCACTTACCTGCATATCACTAGGAGCGACAATGTCAGCACCAGCTCTAGCCTGACTAACAGCCTGCTTACATAACTGATTAACAGTAATATCATTCAAAATCACACCATTCTCAACAACACCATCATGTCCCTGATCAGAGTATGGATCTAATGCAACATCTGTACAAACAATAGCTTCTGGATACTTTGCTTTAATCATACGAATTGATCGATGTACAATACCCTCGGGGTTGTATGCCTCACATGCCAAATTTGTTTTAAGATCATCATCAACCTTTGGGAATAATACAAATGCACGTACTCCCAATTCTAATGCCTCACCAACTTCCTTCATCATACTCTCTTCAGAGTGACGAAAACATCCAGGCATTGATACAATTTCAGTATTATGATCTTCACTATGGATGAATAGTGGATAGATGAAATTGGCAGGTGTTACAATATTCTCTCGTACCATGGCTCGAACACCCTCTGACTTTCTATTACGTCGTGGTCTGGCACGTTGCTTTACCCAAACTCCACCATTATTATTGCGTGATACAGCTGGTGAAGGACCGGTAGTTGGATCAAATGCTTCATATCCTAAATTATCATCAATACCCGTCATTGTTGCATCGACTGGGTCCATATTTCCTGCTTTTAGCATTGTTGCAGTTTGTTTATTGTTACTATGGGATGCTACTGGAGCAAAGGCATTGGTTGATGCCACACATAGGGCGATTACTGCGGCAGAGATCTTCATTGTTTATATTGATATTAGTATTGTTGCTGTTCTTTGAAAGAAGTTATGAGTTGATCCTTCATGATTGTGCGGTGATGAGTTGACATTGAAGTGGAAGATTTCCTTATGTCGGACAGGCTGTGAGTCATCGCGGGGAATATACATTGGGGTTCTGGAGGTTTACAATCGAGATGAAATCTCATTTTTAGGCAACTTCTGCATGGTTTTTATTGCAAAAGATACCCCATGTTATTCCTAGACCCAGGGGGAGGAGCGAGAGTACTATTGTACAATAATTCCAAGCAAAGCAGAGAGAGAGAGAAGTGCACTAACATCATGATGAACATATCGAGCATATCAACTACTTTATTGGTAATATTAGTATGTTGTACTCAGAGCAGCAGTGGATTTGCTCCGACACATACAACATCTACAAGGATACCACAAACAACACAACTTCATGCAACATCAAATAATGACAATACACTAAAACTATTCAGTCCATGTAAAATCAATCTATTTCTACGTATCATTGGTAAAAGACCAGACGGATTTCATGACTTGGCATCATTATTCCAAGCTGTTGGATTTGGTGATACATTAACTATATCAAAACTATCATCAGATACAAAAGCAAAGAAGGATGAATTTACATGTAATATGGATGGAGTACCAACAGATCAAAGTAATCTTGTATTACGTGCCTTGGAATTAATGAGACAAAAGACGAATAATAAAGATGTATACTTTAATGCAGACTTATTTAAAAGAGTGCCAGCACAGGCGGGGTTAGGTGGTGGATCTGCAAATGCTGCAACTGCAATGTGGGGTGCAAATGAGTTGATGGGACGTCCAGCTACATTAGATGAAATGATTGATTGGTCAGCCGAGTTAGGTTCTGATATAACATTCTTCCTATCAAGAGGTACCGCATACTGTACTGGAAGGGGGGAGATTATGACACCTATCGAACCTCCGCTTCCCGCAGGTGCCAAGTTATCAATTGTTAAACCAGATTTGGGTTTGTCAACACCAAAGGTATTCAAGGCATTAGATTATGATCAATTAAGTACAGAAGACGGACAGAAACTATGTGATATATTCCTAAAGGAAGGTGTAGTCGATACACAAGACGAGTATTACATTAATGATTTAGAGCAACCTGCATTTGATTGCTTACCTGAATTAAAGGCATTGAAGGAAGATCTGTTACAAGTGAAAGGGTTTGATCATGTTATGATGTCGGGGAGTGGAACATCTATATTCTGTATAGGGGAAGCAGATGATCATGATGCTTTTGTAAAGGAATTCGATAGCAGAGAAGGGGTTAGTGTATTCAATGCTGAGTTCATTAATCGAAATGAAGACTGTTGGTTTGAGAGTCCAAACTGAAAGCATTAATGACAGCTAAATCTAATCACAAATGCTAAAACGCAAGTGCCGTATGTCAAATAATGACTTAGTTACAATAGTTTAAAGCTATGATAGGCTTTTGGACCGAACTCATTTCGATCGATCAACAACACGCCGTGCCAAATGAACCAGCGAATCTCTATAAGGACTTGGTTCCAATGACTTGACTACTGCATCCATTGCCTTCTCGGCATGTATAGCAGCAAGTTTCTTCGTTCTATTTACTCCATCAGCTTCATTTATACACCGAAGTGCCAAGTCTATGTCACCCTGTTGTGTGAACTTTCGTGCCATTGCCGGTATCAGCTCTGGTCCATGACTTTCAGCAGCAAACAGTACAGGAGCAGTAGATAGTCCTGCATTCAAGTCACCAAGAGCAGGTTTGCCCAAACTAGCAGCACTTCCTTCAAAGTCTAAAGCATCGTCAATCAATTGGAAAGCTGTACCGATATGTTTACCGTATTGATATGCGGCCTCGATCACTTCAGGAGAAGCATTATCACCGCCAGCCAACAGTGCCGCACTCTTACATGAGTTGGCCATCAAACTTGCAGTCTTATAATAGTTCTTTCGCAGATAACCCTCTATATCTGCCACTCCAGTCTTATTATCCTTAATCTGTAATACCTCACCTCGTACCAAGTGTTCAATAACAGTAGACATACATTCCACAACATCAACATTACGCAATCTTGCGAGACAGATGGATGCACGTGCCAGTAGATAATCACCCGCAAGGATTGCCATTTTATTACCAAATGCACGATGTGCAGCAGGTTGTCCTCTTCGTGTATCGGCTTCATCAATTACATCGTCATGAAATAGTGATGCTGTGTGAATCATCTCAGTTATTTCGGCTAGTCGACGTTGTGATTTGAGTATGTGTGCTTGACGAGGCGATTGTGATGCTGTTTCCAACCCTTGATTGATATTCATCATTGCTCGTGATAGTAACATAACCATTACGGGCCGAACTTGCTTTCCCTTTCCAACATTCCCTTCCTCACTTTTAAAGAAGTATCCAGCAGCACTATTTAGTACAGGATGATCAGTACCTATCAAATCCTTACCAATGGTTGCACTAATATCATGTACATCAGGTCGTGCTAATACAAATGGATCATTAATCTGAGAATCTAACGGAGTAACACCCTCAGGTATTCGAGGAGATATCTTTTGTCCAAAGCCATTCATTGCATGCATATCAAATGTCGGATTAGTTGATACTGCATCTAAGTACCATTCATTTAATGGATCTGGTTTATTAATTGGTGTATCAACATCTACTATATCACTTACATCGCTCAAACGTTGTTCTATATCTGCAGTTGGAGTAATATTAGTTGCTGTTGCTGTTGTTTGCATATTATTACTATTACTATTTTGCAGAGATGCATGACCATGAATACCAACAGTCGACTCATCCCAAAATGTACTATCTTTCTTTGCCGCCTCTTCGAGTAATGATGATTTTATTGAGTTTTTAATTGCATCTATTGGTAATGCAGATGATATACATCTTTGAGAGTTTGCAATACTGAAGTATAATGAGTTATTGGTATAATTTGGTATCGATATCTTTGCAATATTTTGTCTCGATATTAGTTTTGCAACTTTTATATGTTGTCGGGAGCCTCTATACAATAGTGCAGCCGACATGATGGTCTATAGATATTGTTGTATCGTCTCAGATAAATGAGTCAGCTAATATAATATATTGTGTGGCCAAGCTATAGAATAAAAGTATGCAGCGATAAATGGCAGCACGTCAAAGAATATATTGAATTGAAATAAAACAATATTATACTGCAATAGCGAACTCAATAGTAGAGCCGATGCAATTAGTACCAGCTGTTGTTCAGTTTTGTGGTGAGTGTGGAGGCGGCGAAAAAAAAATCTAAGTAGATATGGCGGTATCCTGTCCTGTTTGTGGCGCGGCCGAGACTGATACGATATGTCAAAGAGAGTGATGCTTATTGCAACCCAGTTTGCGTCTAATGTTTTATCCTTTAATCACGCTGTTTGACCATTAAGAAGATAATCTTCGAACCACCCTTTGCTACATTCCTCAAACACCACACCCGACAACAATTTCTCATAGTAATTCGTACATCTATCCTCATATCATCATTACTTTTTAGTAATCTGCTTCAACACTATCAGCATTAATATTCATATCTAAATCTTCTCCTGTTACCCTCTTGTACAAACTGAGAAGATCATCGACGTCTCCTTCAAAGTGTGACGATGCATCAAAGTTGGATGAGATGTAGCACTTATCTTTGCTTCCATCACTAACAGGCTCGTAAGTTGTTGCAACCATAGTAAACCTCTGCATAATATGTCCAAGAAGTGCCAAACCTGGGATAACTTCCTTATCAGCATCAGTACCCTCCATCTTGGTTGATACAATAGCAATGTAAACACCTGCAGCTGATACCTGATGAGCATTACCTAATGAGCAGACAAAGATATCATTCTTACGATTCACCTGTGGTCCAGGGATGACAACCTGGACACTCTCCAAATCACCAGTGTTTGGAATAGGATGGTTCAAGAAGCAGATACATCTAACAATCTGTCCAGTTTCACGAACCTTCTCCTTGGGGAAGTAGGATGGATCACCGACGACAAACTTTGCTCGTGCCATTTCATTTCCACTCTTGACACCAATTGCTTCTCCTGCATCATTGTAACAGATTTCATCCACATCACGGTTAAGCATAAAAGTTCCTCCATGAATAGCACACAAACGAGAGAACCCCTCTGGTAAGCCACCTAAACCATAAACCGGATAAATGTATGGACTTGTTCCATAACGAGATAATGAGTAGCAATAAGTCTGAAGTTCCTTCACTGTAGGCAAAGCTGGCTTATCAAGATGAACATCATCCAACTGCAAACACATTGCATGTGAGATGAATTGATGTGTGTCTGGTTGGAGACCAAATGCAACATATAGCTCTCTCATTGTCATGGTTGTCAAGTCCTTCCCTTGGTGTGTGTCAGGCTTAGTTTCATCGTAGTTATCAATAAAGATTAAAAAGTTACGGAAGCGACGTTTTTCGAACAAACCCATTAAGCTGGACTTTAATGCCTCCTCGGGTGTGGCTGGAACCTTAAGAATTTTTCCACCCTTGTAAACATATGATCCCTCAATAGATTTAAACTCAAGATAACGAGTTACCTTGGTATGGAGTAACATTTTTGTCAAGTTTCCACAGGCCTTTTTTGTATTTTATTAATAATGAATTGGTAAGATGTATTAAGATATTATATTCTTCAAAGATCAATTTCCAAAAGATATGAACTCATACATTATACACTTCAAAGTTAATCACTTACCATGATGAACTTTGGAATCAAATCAACATTAAAGTCACGATTAGCACCAAGGTTATCAGGAGGTGTACCAGCATTAAACTTTTCATACAAGTTTGTCAAGTTGAGAGAGGCACAGTCTGCTCCATAGTAATTATTTCGATCAACCTGTAGTACACGCTTACCCGAAACACTGAGTAGACCAGAGATTACACACTCCTTAAGACCAGTTCCCATAATGATAGCATCATACTCGCCATCTGCAAGGGGCTCCATGCCCTCGGGAAGCCAATCAAAAGTCTATAATAATGGGTAAGTGAGGAGTAGGGCCGATATAAAATTATTAGAGGTATTATATGAGAAATTAGTACATATCATATGTCCCCAATCATGATATCACATCAAACAAATCCAAGTATATACCCATTTAATCCAATTGTACTGGGAGCATACCATATGATACAGTATATCGAAATGACCACAACGGTGAAACCTCTCCAAAAAATCTAAAACAGGTCAACCAACTTCAAAAACTACACCATGTATTCTACCGCTTCATAATACACCAAACTTTGGACACAACCGAATCAATGGATATAGATCTCACCTTCTTCTCTGGTTCGCCTTCTGCCATATTTAATTGCTAATTTTTAAGTAACAATCTTAGCAACTAACTCTGCAAACACCGATTGCTTGAGATTAGTTGCCCGAGGGCAAAATATTTGCCCTTTATAGTCTCATAACTCTCTGATAGACCCTACCTACATACTGAGGCGTCAGTATGTTAGGTGTGGTTTAAACCTGTCATATTATACCAAGCTTTATCGCTTTCTATATTAGTGTTAATCATCAAACGGAGGGCTAGACAATCTTCCTACTTTACTATACTTAATGATACACTAAACACAACACCAAACATCAAACAACATCAACACATCAATACATTACAGTACCATAGCGTTAGTGCAACAGAGATATTAGATGACTACATCATATTATCGGTGGCACGTCGCCCGATTATTCATATGCTTGACAACAACATTTGCATTTGCCCCGACCAAACTATATCAACATTGCCATCATCATTATTTCATACCTTCTTTGAAAGGGGGTATATGTAGTAGTAGTGATATGCGATATAGTTTGCAAGTATTTAGTAGTGGTGATGGTAGTAGTGATATGGTAGTTGTCAACAACTCATTTACTGATAATAGGAACAATAACAAAAACATCAATCTTCATCCTACAAAACCTCGTCTTGTATCATTAGTCGAAACAGCAATCAAATGGTGTACTAAATATATACTACTTAAGCAATGTGCTACGATATTAGTTGATATTAATGCAACATCTAACCGTGCACTGCTACAAGGGAAGATTAATGCATTCTCTATATCAATGAGAGATTGTATGTTTCGATTCAACATGCTAAGCTTGAAAAGATTAGATATATCTGGTAACGATCTACATTTAGGTTATCTGCCGTTTATTTTGCCACTATTACCATTTCTACTGTGGAGAATGAGGAGGTATATTTGGACTGCATTCGTTAGTGTATTCATATTGCAAATGACTGGCTATATTGAACCGACAGAACTGTCACAAATGTATCAAAGAGTCAAGGAACAAATGTACAACATAGTGGGTGCAAGATCATCAACAATCAATTATTCAATGGCCATTAGTCAAGAGAATATTGCCAACTCGATAGTATTGAAATTTTGGTTGAAAGGAATACTAAGATCACTAGTTGACAATTCAGTCGTTGGAGCCGCTGCAGTATTTGGAGATGTGCAAAAGGAAGTCGACTCTGAGGTTCGACGACAAGCTGCAAATAATGATAGAGCCGTTCCCCTGTTGCCATCATCATCTGATGGAAGTAGTATCTCTGTTCAAACACAATCTGATCAGCAACAAGGTATCACTTCGGCATTACTATCGGCAACTAACTTTGAGCTACACAACACTATGTTTCAGGACAATAGGATTGTGCTAGAGGCAACTGCAGTTGTTCCAGAGAAAGCTAGTAGTAGCAGAAGATATCCTTTTACAATACGAGCCAAATGCATACCAACCACAGTAGTTAATGGTCAGTTGATTGAAAATGGAGACAAATATAACGCCTTGAGCCTTGCTAGCCCAGAATGTCGATTGAACTCCGCTCCTCTCACCGCTGGTACAATATTAGAAAAGCTCCTTCCAGATGTCTTATGGATTCCATTTGGAGCCGGAGTAGCTGTGCAGCTGGGTAAGAACAATTGTCGTATATACAGAGCAGATATATCAAAGGATGTTTGTCGGCTTGATGGATCATTTACTATGTTTGCCCCGCCTCGAGATGGTAGCACTCGAGTGGTAGGATACAGTTGTCAAACTAAAAATAGATTGATATGATTTTCAAGCTTGCCGTCTGACTTCTAAACCTAATCACTTAGATTTACAATTACATACAAGCATACTAGGAGATCTCATAGCAAGAGCTAATAGGGTAACCTAAAGCAATGAGTTAATGCCCATATGTGGTACTAAAGTGAATCTAATTGGGAGTCTTTTATTGTAATTGGGATACAGCTGGCGAAAGAATTAGCCATTTGCCTCTTGAGAAAAAAACAATGCCATAATTATTTGTTGGAAACATTAATATGCAAAAGCGGCGGCTTTGCTATGGCCGACTGTAGAGTAGCGTTATCCTTCGATGGTGGAAAGGAAAACAATAATAAAGGAATGATTGAAATATTATTGACTATGGAGGACGAGAAAAAAATTGCACATGATATGCACCAAGAAAAAAATAATACAATACCAATGACAATGGCAACAGAATCGAAAACAATGCTATTTCCTCCATTATTGTCCACAAGTAGGACGGATAATACTCCTAGATTGGCTGATAGTAATGGTGGTAGTAATAATGTAGAATGCCTACCTATACAAAATAGGGAGAAAAAAGAAGATCTCTCCGCCATTGCAATGGATGCTATAGTGCACGACTCTCAATTGCCCTTCGATCAATATAGTACAAATAGTATGCCATTAGATATAGGCAGGACAAATAAAGGGGTTAGGCGACCAGTTGCTATTCGTCCATCGGCAGGTAAGTAGGGTATTTTGTTTGATATATATTTTTTTGTGTTTGTTGGTGTTGTATAGAGAACATTCATGTCTCTTTTCTTGTGAACTAACATATTATTTCCTACTCTCACTTCTTCCTCTTCTATGATACTGGCATGCACTACCACACTTTTAATATATAGTTGACCCTACCATGAGTAAACCCGGATTGTATTTTGGGCCACCTACGGAGGAAGAATCATCTAATTCTGCATATACAGAAGAAGACACCAATGTTCTCTCAAATCTTTCTACTAGAATGCCTTCAATACCGGCTCCTCTCGTATCTGCTCCTCAACTACGAATTAGACCAATACATCATATTAGAAAAGATTCAGAGAAGAAGATGCCTTCGCCTTTGGCAAGAAGGGGTGCAGCAGAGAGAGACTATTTACAAGGGCAGATTAAAGCTGAACTCCGTGAGAGAAGAAAGCAAAGACAGCATAATGAGGATAGAAAGATGAGGGGATCAATATCACCCAGGGATATTGAAGGATTGAAAGATAAAGATATAACTAGTAGTGATGCTGATGTACAAAGTATAGCCAACAAGTTTAAGTTGAAGGGCAGAGTCAATTATCTACCGAAGAAGACGAATAAAGATTCAAGGGGAGGCTTTGGGGCTGCATCTCCGCCATCTTTACTTAAGAAGACATTCAAACGTTCTGTTAGTGCTGTATTGGAAGACTCCGGTATTGCAGAAGATGGCAATCTTTTGTTTTATCCTTCGGGAGAACAGATACAGTATGAAGAACAGAAAACAACAAATACTCTTCATGAAACAGTTGAAGAAGTTGAAAGTCCAGGAAGTGACGACGGCGGAAATAATCTTGTTTCAGAAAGTCCAATGATATCACCATCATCTTCCTCAGATGAAGAACTTTCTCCGTCATTAATTGGTGCTGACATGATATGGCAGTTAGGAGAATTTAATGTTATTCTTGATGAGGCCTCTACAACAAATCAGGTATCAAAGAAGATTACTCTCCAACCAAAGATGAAGTATAAAACTCCTGAAGATAATGTAGCAAATTGTACAACAGAACCAACACAAGAATTCAAATCTACTGAGGATAATAATGAACCACCTAAGATGGTCACAATCCAAACACAAAATGATTCTGCTAAGGATACTGAGTTGATCGCAGAAGAAGATAAGCAAACGCCATTAAAGTATGAATCTCCAGCCAAGGTTAATATTATGCAGGCATCTGAATCATTTCGCATGTTATCTTTGAATGACGATGAACTTCTTACTAGGCAGCGTTTGGGATCAGTCGATAGACCACGTCTTTCGAGTTCTCCGTTTGAGTTCTCCTCGCCAGACTTTAAGACTCCCGATAACTCTGAGAATACACGGACTCGTAAATCGTCATTTGGAATAATGCCCAAGCTTCCTGAATTAGGTATGCCAAACATGGTAATTGATAT
>Ga0214480_100357_pt1 | contig 23413 bp, 13 predicted proteins | sample M1_20Mar14CPVII9_3_FD_165042 | JGI IMG/M metagenome (GOLD analysis project Ga0214480, IMG submission 165042) | Marine eukaryotic communities from Monterey Bay, California, United States - M1_20Mar14CPVII9sort6BwellE17 | ecosystem: Environmental > Aquatic > Marine > Unclassified | place: USA... | reverse complement strand
AGGGGTTACCTCTTCACCTATCCCCACTGGTTTAACGAAAAGATAATCCAGATTACTTTCTTCATAAGACCTCTCCATTTTCAATAGATCCCTTCCTGCATGTCTTTGACATGTCTTAAATAATACACACATAAACTTAGAAGCCCAATGCGGCCAAGCCTTTGTACCTCCATCACCAATTGCAAAACTTGATATTACTACAACTCTATCAACTTTTGCTTCTCCCATTCCCATTGCTTTAATAACTTGTTTATTTCCATCATATGCTATTAATCCTCGAGTTATTAACTCCTTATTCTTCCATCCTGGCTGTCTGTGGCCTAGACAGGAAACTACTCCAGTAGCTCCAATGAAATGTTGTGAAAGATTTGGTTGTTCCTTCTTCCATGTATCAATCTTTACCATCTCAAGTCTCGACGATAAAGATGGATCATTGAATGGGTTTGTATGTCCGCCTGGGCAATTGCATTCCCAATTCTTCTCATCCAATAGTTCTGGGTATTCTGTGATGACTGTAACTTTATCTATCGTTGGTTTCTCCAAGGCAGCGAGGATTGCATGCCTCCCGACATCACTTAGACCGCCTAGATATGTGCACGAGGAGTGTGTATATGATGTGAGCATCATATGGTATGTACATATATCATTGTACATGATAAAGATGTGAGCATATGTGTATATTGTGCACGACAGGTGTGTGATATGATAGAAATAGAAGCATAATAGATGATATGAGCATTGATGTCGATGTGGTTGTGGTACATAATAATATGTGTGCATTTATTGCAATATGTGGGAGATTTTGTCAGACAGCTTACACATAACATAACTCTTACCGATACCATACAACACTACTACTTTCATTGTCTAGCACCTATATCCAATCAATCCACCGCCGATATATCAATGCAGAGAGGAGCAACATGCAATAAATTATGAAATAGCTCGAGCATAATCTAAAAGATACTTCATTTTAACCGGTACGACAAATTAGAACAGAGGTGCTCATCAATATATGGACAACGTGTTAGTGTCAAGAAGAACAACAAATTATAGTACAACACTTATATTTACTGCCGCTGCCGTTATGACAATGAGACAAATAAACAAATGCTCTACTTTTGTAGATTGCAAATCGATAACACATCATGTGCATCCATCAACAGCAAGAGCTCGATTGAGAAGACAGCCTATTCCTACACTTCAATTATATGGAATGGATAGACTTATTGATAATGATATATTGCAATCTAATATACAAGAACATATACTTCAATCATCACATACAATAGAATCATCCACTCCTATCTTTATATCATCATCATCAATATTACTTTCTAATATCTTCGGAGCTATCTCCTACACATTATCATCACTAACAACTCTAATATTACCATTGGTTACACAATTACAAAATATAGGAGAAACGATATTAACAACTGTACTTATATTATCAGTATTACAAGCTTGTGTTGCATTGTATCAATATAGATATGATGAAAGAGGTCAATTAGTCTTTCCTGATGGATTGACTGTTGGTAGTGAAGATTATTATGCTTCTGATAATACTAAGGATACAACTACTGATATAGATAATGAGGATGATGGTATTGTAAAAGAAGCAAAAGATGTAAACACGGTAGTAAAAGATATTACTGACGAACTATTCAGCTCAAACACTTCCGATACTAACACCAATATATCCTTGGTATCTCGCCTTATCAAAAAGTTAAACAAGTTATCATTGATATTAATTCCATGGGTATCACGAAATATACACAATTTACTTACAAGGAATACGCATTTGTTTCATATTGGTTTTATTGTGTTTGTATTGGATTCTGTATTACCATTGCTAGATGGTAATAAAGGTGAAGAGAAGAAGAAGATACATACCAATACCAAAAGTAATGAGATTCCTGCCTCCCTTCTTCATAAGATTGAATCTCACAAAGACCCATTGAAGGTATTAGTTATTGGAGACTCATTGGCCATTGGTACTGGCTGTATAGAGGCGTTTGATAGTACAAAAGACAACTCGGTGCCATTTGCTTTGATTGAGAATACTAAAGCACCTCCTCAGACGAGTATCAAATCACATACACATCAAGGGCCAGTCTTTCCGCAGGTATTGGCACGTACTCTATCCTATCATTTTCATCAGCCAGTTGAATGGAGATCTGCTGGAGTTGATGGAGGCAGTCTTGCCGAAGTTGATAAGTTCTGCATGGATGTTGTTAAAGAAGAGAGTGCAAAGGGTATCGATGTTGTTGTTGTTTTATTCGGAATGAACGATCTGAAGAAACTTTTGTCTACATTTGTCAATCCAATACAAAACCTTTTGTCTGGTGGTAATGATAAAGAGAAGATGGCTGAAGGGAGAGGTACCAAGCAGTTTAGACGGGAGATGGAGATGATACTCTCTGATATCCATTCATATGATCCGGATGCTTTAGTTGTCTTTCCAACACTGCCAGTTCAGCCCTTCCACAAAAATAGTATCATAAATATATTCCCTCTTGGTATGGTTGTTGATTCGGTCCTTGGTCTTTGGGAACAGCAGAAGAAGATCGTCGCAGATAGAAGTAAGAATGCCATACACCTAGAATTAAAAGCTGAAGAAATAAAGGATTGGTACTCTCCCGGCAAATCAGAAGGCGTGGATTCTGCCCTAGATGTCAGTGATGAGAATAACGATATCCTTCTTTCAGCAGATGGTGTACATCCAAACAAGAAAATGTATGCTCTTTGGGGTGGTCTTGTTGGTCGAAAACTTCGGAACAGTATAGTTTCTCAGACAGAACTTAGAAATGAGAATAGACTTAGAACCTAACATGTAACAATCAAGTAATCTACATATCAGCCGAACTCCATTTATATGCCTCTTCCTTCTTTCGTCCCTTGCTATGAAGATGTTCCAATACCTTATCCTCAAATCCATTTCCTCGATCAATCCCATCCCATCGATATCCTGGACGTATCCCATATCGATTTGCCTTTGGCTGTGGTCCCTTATACATTGGTTTAAGTTTCACCGCCGCCACTCCAGATGAGTTGCCATTCCCAGAAGCCACCACCGCTGCCTGCTCTTCCTGCTGTTTCTTCCAAGCATACATTGCCATTGGATCTCCATCCCTAATAATTGACTTTTTACGATCTTCCATCTGTATATCATTAACAGATCGTGATAATGTCATTGATGATGCCATTTCCAATTCATGTAATTTAGCCTCCTCTTGTAATTTTTGATATGTACCCTTATTAGCTTGTCTTTGTTTCTTGGCCTTTTCTTCCTCAATTAGACGTAACTGTTTTTCATCATGTTGTGCATCTACAGTACGTTTCTTACCAGATGCATCTCGATATATCGTCTCTCCTGTTTCGGCATTTGCATTATGTTTGGCAAGTTCGTCCTTCTGACGTTTACGTAATTTCTTCTCAGCCATGGCAAAGTCAGATGATGATTGAATACCTGATTTATGACCTGATGACATCTTCTTCGCTCTACCCTTGGAGTCTTTGCTTCCTGACGAGTCGGAGTCTGAATAATGCCGTCTACGATGATGGTGTTTCCTCTTTTTATGATGTTTCTCCTTTTTCCTCCTTTCATTATCAACACTGCCATTTTCTGAATCTGAATCATGTCTTCTTTTCCTTCTACCCTTATCACTTATACTATCATCATCTGATGAATCTGAATCATGTCTTCTTCTAGTTGTACGCTTATTAGTACCATCATCATCTGATGATGAATCATGACGTCGTCTGGGTTTAGATGGTGCATCATCACTATCACTTGAGTTATCAGAATCATGTCTACGCCGACGTCGTCTTTTATGTGTTGATTGTTCCTCTTCTGAATCTGATGAGTCATGACGCTGTTTACGACCGCCACCTTCTCTGCTATTATTATTAGTAGTACCACCATTAGTATTATTAGCAGTACCTTTTATCGATACAAATAATCCCCTTCCTTTACTACCCTTATTTGCTGTAGTAGTAACTCCACTTTCCATCATATGCTGTTGCTGTACACCATCAACAACCAACGGACCATCATCCTCACCAACATATGCATCACCATTATCACCCGGCATGAATGAGTTAATATCATCCATATCACGTAATGTTGATGTATTGGTATTGTTATTACCACCATTCATTTTATTAGATTTCTTACTCTTCTTTTTACTCTTCTTCTTCTTTTTCTTATCTTTGGAGTAATCATCATAATTATTGGTATTAATTACATCATTGGTTGATGGTCCTCCGCCATATTTGGAGAGGTATGATAGCTTTGATGACATAATAAGTTTGGTATTACCCGATGGTTATGAGTTGAGGTACTGTTTTAAATTGTGTTGGTGTGTGTGTGGTACCTTTGTTGTGCTGCCAATATGATAAACCGGACAAACTTCCAATCGAAATAGCGTAATAAACTGATGTTTTAGTGGTGTATTTGCAAAGCCCCCCTATTAGATGACCTTAGTATTTATCAATAGTAGTATTTAAACAATTCACTATATCGTATCATAATTTCAATTGATTCACAATTCACAACTTATAATATTACACTTGTAATATTTAACAAACCTGTCTCTCCAAGCTTTGAAGATGAGACGGTTGAGATGACAACTGACTACCATATTATGATCATATGGTTAGTAGAGATGACGGCTGGCTAGATTGTGACTCAAAAGTTAGTTACATGCCTTAGTTCAAACTTATTTGTACATATATTTTATCAGGTTAAATCCCTTCCTACCTAGTGAAGAACTTAAAAGCCTCAGTACCATGCATAGCTCTTATTCTTCGTCGAGTCATCCAACTGATCATCAGTTTTGAAAGCTAAATCTTCATCCTCCGACTCATCATCCGATGTTGATCGTGTACTTATAGTCTTTCGTCTCGACCCTTTACTTCTACTGCTTCCACCACTACTAATACTACTCTTTTGTTGAGAATTCAATGCTTCCTCCAATGCCTTTCGTAACATTAAATTCTTCTCCTCCATATGTTTCATTTCACGTTCATGATCATCTTGTTGTGCTTTAAGTTCTTTCACTAACTTATATTCTCTCATTTGACATTCTTGTACTTGTTTTGTTAAGGATTGCTTCTCGGCCTCTAGTTCTTTGACAGTCTCTTGAGATACCTCCGGTTTTATTACATCTTGACTACTTGTCTTGAGCTTAGATGATAATGTATCAATCGTTGCTTGTTGATTTGCAATCTTGAGTTTTAATGTTATAATCTCATCAATTTTATCATCCCTTTGGAAGACAGATTGGGCAGTAGACTTAGTATCGCCAGCCTCCTCTGATGATGACAGCCACTCTTCATTCTTATCATTACCACTACCCCCAACACCCTTAATACTATCACTCAATCCTCTCATACTACTCCCCATTTGACTTAACATTTCCGGTTGACTCCATCGTTGACTATTCTTTAATACCGCCTCCTTTTTTTCCATAACAATTTGTTTTTGTAATCTAAGCTCTTGTAACTTGGCGAATATATCTTCACCCCTTTGACCTGCTGCTTTTACCATAGTTTGTGGATCTGACCATTGTTCATTCTTCCCTCCCTTGATATCTACTCCTGACCTTGCCTGACGTAAGTTTGGTTGTGACGCAGATGATATATTCGATGATCGACGTCGTGTCAAATTCTTAAACACCTCATTACCATTGCTCCCTTGATTTTGTTGATTCGAAGTATTATTAGTATCAGGACGGTCCAAACTCCATTGAGAATTAGATAAATTCTGTGTCGATACATTATTCTCAGGAACTGACCCTAATGAACTACGTGAATTTAACCTTGATATTGATGCTCTAGATCTGCTAGAGATTGAACTTCGGTTTGATTGACGTAAGTTATTCATGGAGGAATTACGACTATTACTACCTGAATTTCCTTGGGATTGACGAAAGTCTGTAATGGATGCTATGCGGATTGGCATACCGTTGTTATTGTTATTGTTGTTTTGGTTTGCATTATCCTCACTCCCCACCATGACCATGCGGGATAATATACTATTGGCATTATTGTTATTTAATTGAGTTTTAGACTTCATATCATTTAATTGTACATGTTGTACACCACTCCCCATATTATTTTGTTGCAGTAACCCCTGCTGCTTTTGTTGCAATCTCATACTTTGCAATTTAGTTTGTTGCTGTTTATTGATACCAGCTTTGGATAAGAACATATCCATTGCGTTGTTAGATGCACGCTCGGTATTATCACTCTTATCAATATCCGAGGTAGAGGCAACTGACGCAGAGGATTGTACACCCATACTATTACTCTCCGCCATACTACTCTCTTCTGAATCATAATTATTATAATTCTGCATAGAATTATGATATATAGATGTATTCGATAAACTTAAATCACATGGCCATTGTTGTTTCATTGAATTTGTGGATGCTGAATTATTTAATACTGGTGTCGAATTGCTCCTCTTAGTGTTGATGCTATTGTTATTGCTGTTGGGCTGTACCTTTTGATTAGAATGACCGCCGCGATTGAAGAGGTTTGTAAAACTTAATACGGGACGTATCCCAGTATCTGTGGGTGTATTATTAATTGTTGCACGTAGCATATTATTATTATTATCAGGTGTCTTATTATCGATATTGTTATCTTCTTCTCTCAAATTGTTATCACTACTATCATTCACTGATGGACTTAGTAACATCATATTATGAGAGTTAGATGACTGATTTGACGACATTGAAGAGGTAAGATGTGGAGGCATTTGAGATAGATAATTGAAGTATTTATTTGTTCTTGATGTTAATATTGTCTACGCTTGCTTTGGGGGCATAGGGTTCTACAATACAACACATCCAATTCACAAGCATGAGGGAATCAATGAGACACAGTTCAATTAACTCCGAGTTGCGACAAATGATGAGACAGACCTGGTCATTCTCACATCTTGCTTACCCAATTGATTATCATTAATAAAAATTTTGATTTTGTAAGCGGCAACTTGTCAATATACCCTCAACAATCATATCTGATACACTAAACAACATCAACCAATATACTTATCATCAAACTTAATCGATACATTGCAATAGCTAGCTATTAAATAGCACATGTGCACAAACACAAACATAACAAACAATAATACAACAAACAAAACAATTATAATATGAACATGTCTCTCAAAATACAACCAACAAATACATCACCAAATGAATCAAAACTAAATACAAAATGTTCATCTATGGACGATATAGTCCAAAAAGAACGTACTGAACGTCGTAGGAGACCATCAAGACGTCCCCGAGGTGGTAGTATGTCACACTCCTTAGCAAATTCTCTAAATAGAGATAGAAGATCAGGCTTGGCTGGTACCGAAGGACGATTATCACAAAGCTTTTTAGATACTAAAGGATTAGGCGAGGAAACTATTGGTGATATATTAAAAGGTTTTGAGGACGATGATGAAGATGAAAAAAGTGGTACAGATAATACACATTCGAATTCTATAAAAACAGTGCCAGTTAATTCTAAGCAGAGTATGGAGGAATTATTAGGAGTTAATAATTCTGCATCAGAAGACGAAGATGATGCATTTAATATCGATATGAGACCGAATAGAAGAGAAATGAGAGGATCAATTAAGGATAGGATGAAGTTAATGACTATTGTCTCTCAGAGGGAATTAAAGTGTCCTCCAAGTTTGCAATGTGATACAAGTTCTGGAGGAGATAATGAAGGGAAGAGAAATCCATTTGGTGCATTTTAGTATTGCAGGGGTATTATGTTGGGAGAGGGGATTGGATTTTGCAAAGGGTTGTGTATTCCCCTCCGCTGCAATCTTTGTTGTGGAGTTAATTAATTACTGGCTACTAAGTAAAGTGGAATCAGCCCCTCCGCAAAATGGGGAGAGTAATGTATTATTAAGGTATTATAGTAAAAATATGAACAAAGAGAAGTCTGTATTCATGTATTACTGTTTAGTTAGGTTGGGGGTATGGGATTATTTGGATATCCTTTGATCCTCGTCTTCAATTTGAGTGTTTAAGTAAAAGGAAAAGAAACCCAGTGCCGCGACTACTGTGTAAACGACAACACTACCATACTGTGAGGGTACTATCCCACTGGTATATGAAAATGTAACAAGCCAACCAGCAAATATTGGACCACCCCCTCTACTTAAACTAGCGCCCAGGGCTGCCAGAGCATTAAGCTTTGCTCGATTGTGTGCATCGACTGCCCTGTTCTGGAAGATGCGAGTTTAGCGGTTTATAAAGATGAAAGAGAAGTGATTGCAACAAGTGTTAGTACACGCGGCTTGCAGCAAGCACATAAAGGCAAACTAAGTTCAAATGAAGTATTCGAATGACCGAGTCTTCATATTAAGACACCATAACACACAACAAAATAAAATAAACGCGGACTTTCCTGAGCTATGGTCAATGCCGCATTCCAATTACTAAATGCAATCAGCATGACGCCATTAACTATAGAAAGATATACAATCATTACTGTTTGTGACTTGATCAATAGTGCCACAGGGATAAGTAAGACTGGCGGTACACTGAGCAAGCAAGACGACCACATTGTCTTGTGTAGTCCGAACTTCTTCATTGATAATGCAAAGATAAAGTATTGGCAAATAACAAATAATAACCCACTTCCAGAGTTGATAAGACCGATGGAGGTCTCCTCGATACCAAGACCACCTGTACGTGCCATTGCAAATAGAGGAAAGCACTCTCCTTGCGCTGTACTGGCAAATGTAGTAATCCAGTACAGCCATATACATTCCCTCACACGATCATTCTGCATAAGCGACATTGGGCTATGACTAATCATGGAAATGATACTATTCTGTCGCTCATTTCCCTCTTCAATAGATTCAATTGTTGTTGATGTTGGCTGTACGGATGAAGGACGGTGTAACGCAGCCGTGAAAGATGCTCTTGATTCAGGCGTTGCCATTAATACACAATCTCCTGTCTCACCAAAGTGTGAACCGATAATCTTCAGATCCGTTTCGATACTATCAGCCTCACTATTATTATCATTCGAGACTTCCTCAGTGGTTACACTAGAAACTCGTTGATATTCAGTATTATTAGCACCTCCCAATATATTCTTTGAAAAATTCATCAAGTATTGAATTGCATCGGGTATGATATGCTTTGGACTTCTCAATTTCTCTGCAGGCAAAGTTTCATCAACTGATAACATAATTAGTATTGTGGAGGTAATGTTGATTGCAAACCCCACGATATTGGGAAGGACAAATGGATACTTGATCAACATAGACTCCCATATGCCAAACTCTACATTCGGATATTGTGTTATGGGCTCTGATAATAGACCGCCGATGGCAGGGCCTACTAGCATTCCCAATCCAATTTGTGCCATCACTAGTCCCATTCCCTTTGCCTCTAAATCATGATCTCCATGAGCTAATTCAGTAACGGCAGTTCTGGCTGCAACCATTGTCCCGTTTAATAAACCAGTCAGGAATCGAACTACAACAGCATACTTGAACGAACTCGAGAACCCAAAGGCCAAAATCAAGACGGCATTACTCGTTGTACTCAATAGTAGCACAAACTTTCTCCCATATCTATCACACATTATACCAAATGGCCAAGCGGAAAACAACCTCCCGATCATCAAACTTCCTGATAAGATACCAGCATAACTTCCTGCACTCTCGTATGTTAATCCATCTACTAATTGCATACACATGAATCCGCTATATGGAAATACACTCATTAACATATATGCCATACTAAACACTGATGTACATAATGCCAATGTTGACATAGTATGACTGTGTAAAGCTTCCTTTGTATGTCCTGCCATTATAACGATGGATTGACGTATTGTTGAGATTGTTGATCTTCGACGTTGACTGCCTTGAATGTCATTGTCTTCATCGTTATCTAAACCACCATAGTTGACAACACGAGGTATTTGTGCTGGTTTGCCTGACATTGTATTAGTGTCTTATAATTATAATATATTGTTGTATCTAAAATCGAGTTGTTTCTTAATATAGGTATCTTTGTATGTTGTTACTTTCTTCAATAATGTTTGTCGACGATATTAATATTATACCTCACTTGGAAAGATATTATCTGTTGCCTTTGTCTGTTGAATTGTTTTATGAGAGGAGAGCAAGATGTCAATATGATAAGCCTAAGATATGCAAGATCTGAAATGCAAGATGATGATTTATGATTTAGCAATGAGAAAATGTGAAAGTTGCAAGATGATCGATTTATACAGAGAACATACTCGGATTGAACATTAACATACGGCTGCAAGCGATAATATTCATGTCCACACCTACTTACCAAGTTAACTAACCCTCCACCACTACTACTATGGTAAACTCAGGACACAAATCACAATAAATGAAATGAGATCCACTAATTTTGGCGATCTAACAGTTGAGAAAGAAGTAGAGCAAGGAAGTATGTGTTTTGTAGTAGATTGATAGGAGGAGAAGGAAGATATAGAAGAGAATAAAGCATCAATACCCTGTCGATATATCATTTGTCTGTGTGTTATGTCGGTGGTTTGGTTGGAGCTCTAACATTTATTGGGCTAGAGACATTTAAGGAGAGCAAAAAATAATAGTGCAGTGATGGCTTTGCATTGGAGGAGTGCTATTGCAATACTACTATCGGTTTGTACTATATCAATAGAAATACAAGCTTTCTCGGTACAACCAATATCAAGTGCAATACATACAATAGATGACATATCATGTCGAGAAATTCAAGTATACATATCAAATGTCAATCAAGCAATAACGCTACTCGAAGCAACATTAGAAGGACAAGAGAAGTTGGTAGACGAAGTACTATTGCTAGATGACGAAGTTGATATAAAGAGTGATAATAAAGTTGTTAATGATGACCCGTATGGTAGTGTCTTGTGGCCGGCTGCAAAAACCGTCTCGGAGCATATCACAAGTGATTCATTTTACAAGAAGCAGAGTAAAGAAAAGCCATCACTACTCGAATTGGGCACAGGTACTGGACTCGTAGCATTAGCAGCATCGGTATCAAACAAGTATTCAACAATACATGCAACAGATTATGAGATAGTACCGCTGAAGCTATTAGATGCAGCACAAAAGTTGAATAGCAATCAAAATCATTGCAAAACTCCAATATCTACATCACTATTCGACATTTGTGACTTATCTACTCAATTACCACAAGCTGATGTCGTATGTGCAGCTGATATACTATACGAAAAGAAGACGGGTATTGCATTAGCAAAGCGTACTATAGAGGCATTAGAGCGAGGAAGTCGTGTAGTTATTGGATGCAGCCCAGGAAGACCTGGCAGGCCCGCTTTCATAGAAGAACTACAGCGGTTGTTAGAGAAAGATGTCAACTTTGTGAATGTCGAAGGTACAACATGTATAGGAGAGAGGAATAGTCTTATATGTGGTGAAGGATCGACTTCTATAAGCAAAGAACCACAAGCATTACAAGTTGCTTTACTTGATTTGACACCAGACTGTCTCGAATAAACATAAAACAGTAACTTAACTTAAAATTAAACACTACCCAATTTGTCTCTTCCGAAATGTGCTTGCTGGATTTATCCAATTAGCACTCCCCAATCGAGACAATACTCACCTCTTTACCTTCCACCAAGCTTAAAATGCACATATCATATGCACATCAACCCCAATTCCCCTATTACCTCTTTCTCAATAGCCTCTACCTCCACGGTATGTTGGGACATGTTGGTAAGCACCTGTTCCTCCCGCCATACTCGTTCCAGGCTGTGGTCGATGATATTGCCTCTGATCGGCAGGTCTCGACCATGATGAGCTGCAGAACTCATTACACTGGTGGTTGCTGAAGAAAGAACTGATCCCTAGAGGGCCAAGATCAGTCTCACCGTACAATTTCCCCCTAGATAGAATAACTGGATCAGTAAGGACAACCGCATCTGAATAGACGCCCCCTTGTAAATCACAAAGAACAAATTGGCCTGCCGAGACATGATATGAAAAGTGACTTAATGCCTGCATAACTCTTGGCCAAGGTGTATCAGTGTCAGCCCATCCCGTATTTGAGTTGAACTTCTGGTAGTTGTTGATAAATGGCTCTACTAGATTCTTCTTCCCCGACAAATGACCAGATGTAAATGTCCATACCTCTGGAATGTTTACCATTACCATCTTATCAATCATATGTCGATTGTTCCATTCCTTAACTAAGTCATGAGCTTTTTCCATTGCCTTGATATCTAAATCGAAGAATCTTGCTTGATCTACATGTCCCGATTTAAACCACTTGCATACACACTCCTGTCCACTTCTCTCTCCCTCGATATATTTTCCCTTTGCAACCCATCGGAATCCTCCCTCTGCAAATGGGTGGGTAAGTTCATAACCATCAAATGTTGCACGGTTAGAATTATTCCGACGAGCAGTCCGTTCAGATCGGTTCTCTACTACTTGATTATTATGTTGTTGTTGCTGGTCATTATAACCATATCCTCCTCCACCTCCCCCTTCGACACAAGCATAGCATCGTGATTGGCCGACGCCCTTTCGCCATTGATTATTTGAATATGATCCCTTACTAAGATTTCGACCACATGAGGAACAGCACCTAGATCCGTACGGCATAGTTGAAACCTATATTATGTGGCCTTGACGTAAAGGGCCGCTTTGTGATGCTCAATACGTCGTCTTTATGGGAATAAAAGATAAACCTCCTCTCTCGTGTCATTATTATATCGTACTTATCTCTAGAACAATATATACCTTTGATACTCACTCTAGGGTGTGTCATATATCATCAGTGCATATACTATTGTCTTATTCTCATCGGTGTTGGAACTTAGCTTTCGTTTGATTAGTCTATTGCAATTTATTCGACGCTATTATTGCAATTCAACTTCGGTGCACCTTCTCTAGAGCAATGGCTTCCTTTAGTAGTAATAAGCGTCAAAGACACAGTGAAGATAATGATATGCAACTTACTGATTTACCAAAAGCATTAATATCGGATGTGGCCGCCTTTCTACCACAAGCATCCTGTATATCATTTTTAAAAGCTCTTTCTAGTTCACATCAGCCTTCTGCAATTAGTATTGCTATTGCAGCACGTCAGAATTGTTGGGAGAGTATTGAATTCAAGGGTATACAAGAGCTATGTGGTCAGAATGGTATTTTGTCGGATAATGATGTACGATGGGTATTATCTTGTGTTGGAGTTCAAAATATAAAATCCATAAAGTTATCACATTGTTATGATATTACTGGCAGTGGATTAGATCAATTACGCCACTCGGCAGTATTGAAAAGTATCGATTTGAGTTTAGTAGGTGATCATGAAAGTGGATTTGATTTATCTGTTGAACAGCAATCTACATTATCGGAGATTACCATCCTTTCAATCCTAAACAATATACTTGAGAATGAAGATAGTTCACTGGAGCATGTGCAACTACCACAAAAGTGGCGGAAGGTGAAGAGTGATATGCTGAATACCTTCCTAGAGAGTTGGCGGGAGGATGACCCCATAACTTGGTCTACAGACCGATATGGTGCGATTGGTATCACTTGTTACATGTGCCTGAAAAACTTTTGTCATGGCTGCCAAAACCGTCGGGTATTAAAGTACTGTGATGATTGTGAGAAGTTTTATTGTCAAGATTGTGTCAAGGTAGAGCATTGTAGAGGTCAAGGTTGCCGTGCATCATCTTGTGGAAACTGTGAGTTTGTCAAGAAGTGTGTATGTGGTAGGACACAGGCATTTTGCTCGGACTGCAGGCCATCCACATGGGTTAATTGCTTGTATTGCGATGAGGGATGGTGTAGTAAATCGTGTGCCAAAAAGTATATGAATATTTGTGATGGTTGTGGTAAACGAGCTAATTGCAATGGGAATGGAAAGAACAATTGTGTTGAAGGCAATTCAAGCGTAGATTGTGTTACGAAATGTGAGGAGTGTGGCACTATCTACTGTCCAAACTGCCGAGCACTTCGAGTCGAACAGTTAATCAAAGCTGCAAAACGTAAATGCTCAGACAAATACAACAAGAAGATTTGCCCTGCTTGTATGAAGTCTGTCAAAAATGTAAAGGCGTGCCGTGCAAATCATTTTGAAGCATTTACACAGCGTACACAGGGTTATTGAAATCTATGTACACAAGTGGAATCCAACAAAGTCACATAGGTAATGCTGTATAAAACTAAGCGGGGTGTTTTTACAGTGATTAAATCTGATCTTTATATACAATATCAATATTCTTTTTTACGACTACTATTCCATACATGCTCGTACTACTCGTTGTGCTACTTCTGATGTTGTATTGCTATCATCTTGTTGTTTTGTTTCTATCCAGGCTATCTGTTCTTTTGCAACTCTACCATATCTGCTCAATACGATTTCTTCACATGAAGACTGCTGGAACATAGCAAACAACAAAGACTACGGCAACACAGCAACGCCTAACATATTCATGGCAAACTTGTAAAGGATACTAAGTTCATAAATACTCAGATACCAGGAGTCTGGTATGTACCAAGAAGTCTAGAAGTGACTATCTCGATCTGTGCCCCTAACTAATTTCTACGAGCCTTTAGCTCTTATCAGGACACTATTATTGCCGTTTCCTCTTGAACAGTGGTACATATGCTTTTAGATATTCCACAGCCCTTTGAATACACCTCCAAAGCATACGAACATGTTGCATAACTAGATGATCAGCAATAATCACCATAGTGAAATAACATGGTACACACTTCGGGCAATATGCACACTCCTCATCGTTTGCCAATGTGTAACTCCTCACATAATTTCTTTTCCTCTTGGCGTCTGATGCATTGCATCCATTACTATCCCAACAATTCGCTCTATCACATCCTTCACCTTGACATACCTCCATAAGATCACGAGTACATACCCAACAGCATTCTTTTTCACAGTATTGGCAAGTCGTATACGAGATATGGCAGTCAGGACAGTATCCTATTCCGCATTCATCACTAATTTGAGAACAAAGGAAAGTAAATGACAGGGTATCTTGATAATCTATTATTCAACAAACCAACAAAGCATACTCACCAGACTTGCAAAGCATCACAGGCCCTACACGATGTAGTCCGATTATTATTCACGTTACATTCATCACACCAATCTACCTTATTGCAGTCGTTACAATAAACCTTTTCGCAACACTGGCACGTATCAATAAGACAGTTTCTGAAGCAATTCGAACAATAATGTTTCATGCACTGGTAGCAAGTGATCGCATTTATACCATATTGAGGATGTTGTTCGTGTTTTTCAACAAGTGGATATAGATCATCGCCTTCGCAGATTCCACATCCCTTTGAACACTGCATTCTACGGTTATTTAATACCGTATCCATATTCTCAATGAAATCACTCATTAAATCACTCTCTGTTTCGCGCCACTTCTTTGGTAGTTGCACATGTATCAACGAGTTGTTCTCCGTGTTGAGTATATTCTCGAGAATAGGAATAACTGTCTCTGCAGAAATGGGCGGCTCGGGATCAATAGCTGGACTCTCGTGGTTGCCAACTAGACTTAGATCAATCCTTTCCAATACTGTTGATTCACGCATAGGCTCTAATCCCCTACCCGTAATGCCAACACAGTTTGTAAACTTTAATGATTTAGTTTTGTTCTGTGCATCAATACATGACAATATCCATCGGATATCATTATCTGTCAAACTACGTCCATGAAGTTGTTGAACATCTTTGAAATCTATAGACTCCCATGTATGATGTGTCAGTATTGCAATACTTGTCTCGGATGGTTGATTGAAAATAAATGTGGCGTCAATGTAATTGCAAAGGATAAACAAGAATTTTGATGTAGATATGATGCAATGCTTTGCAGTATTGTATCAGGGAAATCCCTAAATTCTTTCATTATTAGTAGTAGTAGGTATATCTCTTCTCAGTCCCTTCGGTGCTTGTGGTATGAATTTACTCTTTCTCCGATACTTACATAGAGATAGAACATATCATGTGAGCATAAAAGAGATAAAAGTCATTGCAAATTTATATCATTTCAAGAAAAAAGAATATAAGCTTCAGGTATATAGTTGACTGCTGTACATCAAAGATTTACCAACAGATGTTATATCCGGTAACTACTCCGGCTATTGGTATATCTTTCAGTAGCCAAGCGTCACTTTGATATCGTCATGAGCATATAAATGTATGGATGTGTGTGAATTGATATATAATTGATGCTTACCTTCATTCGATGATCATATCATGTGTTGTTTTCTCCGACCAAACACCATGTTACCACCAATTGATCTTTATCATATCACGGGATGATCATAAATATGAATGATGTGCTATTGCCGCTCTTTATCTATAACCTGATTGCCGCTGCTGCTAGGAATCAAGATTACCGTTGAAATAAAAATATCTTTTAATGTTGACACCCGAACACAACGCGAGGAGACAACCATAAATCCATTACAACACTAAGGCATAGAACTGGTTCACATATATTTCGTGTTTATTATACCAAGAAGAAGTAGGCATCTCAATAACTAAAGGATACCGAGAGGTCTTAAAAGATACGATCACACAACTTAACATCACAATAAGAACACTACGTACTACTACTACTACAAATATGATTGATGTACAACAAATTCAACATGCTGCTCTCGAACATGATATTCGTACAATTCAAACTCGTACTGAACTTGAACATGCAAGGGAGGATACCAACCTCAATACATACCGCGACGAGTTGATGTCAAAAGTTAATGAACATCTATCTGAATTGCAAAAGTTAGACGAATCTAAAGAGAGAACTGCACAGTTCAAGGATGAGATGTTAATGAAGGTTAATGAACATATGGCTGAACTTGAGAAGGAAGAAGCAAAAAAGGAAGAAGTTGCCCGTATCAAGAATGAGCTTATGGAAAAAGTCCACCGTCATGCAGCAGAGTTAGAACAGCTTGATTCCAAGAAGGCAGATCTAGCAAAGTATAAATCAGAATTACTTGCCAGGGCAGAAAGTCATTGCAAGGATGTTGAATTAGCACATGAGAAGGAGGCACAGGTTCGTCGATTTAGTTTGGAAATGAAGGAGAAGATTGCACAACATGAGGCACATCTTGTGGAGAGAAAGAAGTTAGCAGAAAAGCTAAAGGTTGAAATCATCGAAGACACTAAGAAGTATCAGTCATTACTTGATAGATTGGTAGTCTAGATTAAGGGGGGTTGTTTTGGAAGGATAGCGATGTATTGTAGAGTAGAGAATGTTTGCGAATAAGAATATGATACCCTAACTTAACGTGTTAGTTTATCAATTCTTCATTACTCATAACTCTTCTTTTATCATAGTGTTCTCAGCATATTTAGCCTGGTAGTCATTCTTCTTCCCGGCCTTGCCGTGTAAAGGTGCACCTTTATTGATCACCTGAGCCGTGTAATCAATAATTGAGGCGAAAACGTAGCAGTAGTGCTTGTAATCAATCGCCTTAAGAGTCCCATCAGCAGTAAACTCATCCTTTGAAAGAATTGGTCGCTCTGTGTTATCCGGATAAATGATTTCATCTGATGGGTAGAGATTGGCCGACTGACTATCTGGACAACAATCTTGACAAACAAGATGTTTTGGCAGATTTGTTGGATACTCAGGCAAGTAGTGAGGCGTCACCGGTCCTTGATAACGGAGAAGCCACTAGATTGTGAAGTAGGAGAGGAAAACATGTGTTGTGAGTATCAAATAATACATTTTGAGGCCTTGTGATATACATTGGAAGATGCCACGTACCATTTCTCGTCCACCAAACTGGTTAAATCCATTTACATTACAAATTCCACATACTAGTCTCCGTCGGCTGCTGCTTCTCTTTGAAGAAGACATTTCTGTCTTGGTTTTAGTAGGTACTGCACCACTAACCAAGCTTCGTCCTCGTTTTCTCGATGTCGACTCTGACCCATCATACTTCTTGTTCCTCTTCCTTTTACGTGAACTAGTTTCCTTAACACTCATCTTCTTATCATCTCCTCCCTTCTTCACTACGCATCGTGGGCACTTCCAATCATCAGGCAGTGTATCTCCGTTGACTTCAAGACAGTCTTCATGATATGCTAATGGACAATTATCACAGCATATCAACTTACCACCTTCACCACAAATGTTGCATTCGTCTTCATTCTCGCTTAATAGATCTACTACAGATTGTTCTTCTGCAACAGCAGATATGTCTTGAGATGTCCATGCACGCTTGGCAGGTGTGCTTATTTGTCCTAATGTAGGCAAGACTTGAAATGACAATGCTAGTGTGTGAGGATTGCCAACACTCTTAATACAGTGCAGCCAATACTTTGGGATAAACAATGAAGATCCTGGCCCCATGTGAATTGTAGTCCACTTGAATCCTCCGTGTTCACTTTCATCTAAAGAGAAAGGATTTACATCTTGAAGGATACCATCTTCTCGACGCCCTATGGCACTCATTGGAGGTGCAATCTTCACTTCCTTGCAACCAGATACTAAATAGAGCATAGAGCTATCTCGGTCATAATGAGTATCACATTTTCCGTCTTGGGTATTGAGAAATACGATGCCAAGCTGGGACGCAGATCTCTTTAGCTCAAAAGATGACGGAATACAATCCTCAAACTTGAACGATGTCTCGTTAGTCATATGCCCCTTAAAATAGCCCGGAATGTGATGGAGATCCACTTCATCCCATGTTTTCAATAAATCACCACGCCCATTCCACCTTCTCTCGAGAAGTTCTTTCTTAACTTGCTTTGCAAGGGTAGCTATTCCTGACGGAATTGAACAATAATGGATGGGTTGCTCTGATGACATTCCGCTTTCTTTCTCGTCCCAGCAACTTTTCATCACTCCTTTCGTACCGTGCCTAGATCGGAGACTTTGACTTACATCCTCTTCATCTGACGATCTTTGGAGAGGAATGAAATCATGAGGCCCAGGGTTGTTGAAATCTTGTAGCTTGTCGAGCTCTCTCTGCACCTTCGAAGATGAGCCATACACAGCATTACGATTGGATTGATTATCAATGCCCCCAACTTTCTCAATCTGTCCAGTTTGCCCCTTAGGATCCATTATAGGTGGCATCCATTTCCTTTTCTTATAAAACTTTTCAATGGCTTTTAAATCTGCCTTGCCATCATCTACAATTTGACATCTACTGCAGTGAACTTTCTTGGTAATGTTTGGATTGTCGATTTCCAACCAAGATTGTCCCTCTGATAATAGCTTCCCCGAAAGGCCTTTGTATATCCCAGAGAAGATATATATAGTCGAGCCAATCAAAGGATTGGTTGCTGACTGTTCATCATCTGAATCGCCACTATCTGTTGGACGTTCAACTTGCCCCATAGGCCACTGCCTTCCCTTGTCCTTGCAAAACTGTTCAATAGCTTTTAAATCTGCTTTACCATCGTCGACAATTTGACAATTGCTACGCTGGACATTTGTAGTAATGTTTGGGTTATCAATTTTTAACCAAGATGTGCTCTCTGACAATAGCTTCCCAGACAGACCTCTGTACTTTCCCGAGCAGACTTGTATAGTCGATCCAATTAAGGGATTATTATCATCTGTGGTAGGACTCTCATCACTACCAGATGGATCCTCGTCTAAATCGCCATTGAGAGTGCAGTTACTAATCTGTAAGACCGCCTTTCTAGCCAAGACAATATTAGCTTTAATATCTTCTTTAGTACTGTTCTCCATCAACTCTCGCGCAATCTCATGTGCTAAGAAAGCTTCCTCTTTAGAATTATATCTGCCAATGTAACGGCTTGCACCCGCATAGTAGAGTTGTGCTTGCCCTATAAAACGATTATTGAGTGAATGAGAGTATTGCAGATACATGGTATAACGACAAAGTTTACTTACAATGACCTTGAGGAGTCCATGTCACTCCTCGATGACCGGAAGACTCTAGCATTTTCTGTCTTTTAAGTCCAACCCCATACTTTGTGTTGACAGCTTCAATAGCCGCCGCAACTCGCTCTTTATCAGATACATCCTCTCCTTTGTCACTCTCATAGTTTGAAGCTTTCCGAGATTTAGCAATTCGTGCCTGCATACGTGTTATCTCATCATCATTTTCGCTGTCAATTAGTTCATCGGCACCGCCATTTGGTCCTTTTCCAGCAACAATACTACCATCATCTTCTTCCTCCAATACATAAATTTGATCAGGTTGAATAACTTCCATCATCTGACGTGTCCTTTCTGCAAAATACTGTTCAATAACATTTATATCCGCCTTACCATCATTAACCAACTTGCAATTTTCAATCCGTACATTCAACTCAGGTACATCAACAGGTTTCATCTTTACCGAGCCCAATTTATATTCTGGTTCAATCTTTACCCAACCCAGTTTATCCGACAGTACCTTACCAAACATCCCTTTGTGTTTTCCTGATTGTACTTGTACATTTGAACCTATCAATGGATTGGCAGCCGGTTTTAAATTTGATTCATCTTCACTACTACTACCACCGTTTACTGATGTATTTCCGGCGGAATTACTAGCAATAATAGCATCACTCTCGTCACTGAGTACAGAAGGAGATGTTTGTTCTTTGGTTGAAGGTTTGGTTGAGCTATCAGATGCTACTAATGCACCTTCTTGACCTTGTATCATACCATTCGTCCTCTCACTCTCACTTGCAGCAAGCTGATCCTTTAAGATGTTATTCTTATCTTGTATATCTTTAATAATACCATCCTTCTCTTGGATAATCTCTTTCATTGCTGAGATCTGTTGCTGTAATGACGGTGCATCATCATTATTGCCACATAAATCTTGTACTTTCATAATCTTTGACTTTAGGTCAGGAGATAATAATGAACCAACATCTAAACCTAATAGTACATTTAATGCTTCATTTGCAACATCATCGGTATTAACTAATTCATCTTCACCTTCTTCCTCATCGTTATCTTCATTGTTGTTATATGTATTATCTTGTTCCTGTTTAATACTAACTTGTTGTTGTTGTGTATTATCATTAGTGGTAGTATCTTCCTGCTTTACTCTAACTACATGTGTACTATCCGCAGTATTATCAGTACCATCGGCGACAGAAGATGCTGCAGTACCACTGCTAGTATCGTTACTAGTAGTATCACAGTCCTCGTTCTCATTACCTTGGGAAGGTGCAGGTGGTTGTTGCAATGAAGTCGATGCTTGTACTTCATCTTGGTGGGTACTCAATTCATGACCCCTGGAAGATGCGCGTTTCACAATATATGAAGATGAATAGAGATAACCATAACTTCTGTTAGTACATGATGTTTACAATGGCAATCAAATAAAGGCAAATAAAGTTAAAATGAAGTAGTTATATCACAGAGTACTTCATATTAAACACTGAATATACATAATGTAACAATACAAACGCGGACTTTCATGGCCTCTTCGTACGTTGGAAATCTTTCTTCACAATAATCACAACACCAACTGAACATCGTTAAGATATAATATAAGAGTTGTTGCTAGGTATATCAAGGTATTTATATCAGTTGATACAGGTTGATAATAATATTATAATAGACTCTAATTTCGATGAAAATAAGATGGGTATCTTTACCTAGGGTAGCTCCTTCTCCTACCCTTCCTCCCGTGGAGCAGACCAATATATCATAAATCACACATACTACAGATATTTTGTTAGATTTAGATCTCGTATGCTATCTATAATCTTCATATCTCCTATTTGATAATTTGTACAGTTGTGATCGAAGTTTACTAATCTCTGAATCTCTCTCCTCTAGTGCAGCCTTACTGTTTGCCAACACACCCGCACATATCTCTTCTGCCTTGTATCGAAGCTCCTTCTCGGTAGAAAGCTCATACTGTAACTTTCGTTCACTTAATGCTGCACCTCTTTCTCCTGATGGCGTTGCAAAGTAATTATCTGCTACTCCTCTCGAAGACGGATGTGTACCTCGTCGTCCTCGCTCAGATTCGGGAGTTTTTAATCTGTTAATTGATGGAGGAGGACGTGCAGTCATTGGCTCGTCGTAATACCGACTACGAGAAGATTTGAGCGACTCTAGCTGTCTTTCCATTTCTGCAATTGCTTCCTTATCTCTTTGTTGTTCATCTAAGAGTGTCTTCTCTTTTAGCCGTAACTTGGATACTCCGTCGGTAGCAATTGTTTTCAAATCATTCATTTCAGAATGCATAAGCTATGTGGAGGCACGGGAGTAGTGTTGTGTTAGTCAATACATCATCGGTAGGATAAACAAGCTACTGTTACAAATGAGGATAAACTTACTTTCATCGTCTTAGTACACTCTTCAATTGAGCCCCTCAGTGCAACATTCTCACTCTTCAATAAAGAAAAGAAAAGCAGACATATGAAGATGAGAACAATAGGTCAAACGCTTTATGATATTATGATTCTCTTGCCGAAACACAACTTACCTGCAGTGTCCTCATTGAAATATTATTCTGCTCGTTCTCCCTCATGAGAGCTGATATCCTTTCATGCATGAAATGATCTCCGTCGTTGTAACCAGAACTATCATTATATGTAAATCTTCCTCCCTTGATTTCAAATGACACTGGCACATCAACACTAGACATGCGGCTGATATGATCGTTTTGTGAATGAGATTTAATCGTTTCATTCAGTTGCTTATTCTCTTGCTTGAGACGATGTAACTCCCCAACAGATTCTTCGGCAATATCCATGAGACTTCGTAACTGTGTGAGTTCATTTTGTATTGCCTGGTTTTCTCCTCTTTGAGTAGAAGCGTCTTGAGTTGCCAAGGTTAGTTCCCTTTGGACTTGATTCAGCTTCTCTTGTGCGTTTTGAACTTTTAATGAGGTTGATTTCTCAATCTGTCCTATCCTCCTCCGTAGATTGGCATTCTCTGTTTCTTTAGATGAGAGTTCAAGCTTGATACGAGATGTCCCATCACTCTCATCTTTCTTCTCCATCGAGTATTCAGCCTTGACATCTTCTAGACGTCGGGCATAATCTGACCGTAACATCTCAATCCTCTCTTTCATTACCTCGACTGTCTTGGTTTTGATTGATGAAAGTTGTCCCTCTAACTTTGACTTCTCATCCCTAAGAGCAAGGAAGGAGCGATTGAGTCTTGATATCTCCTCATCTCGTTCGACTATCTGAGATTTCATCTCGTCATATTCATTACTTAGTTGTTCACTATTGCCCAAAGCCGAGTTATGAGTGGCCAAGAGCGTTTCATGCTCATTCTTAATCAACATCAGTTTGTTTCGTAAGCTTGCCACCTCATTAGTTAACGTCTCATTTGCAGATATGGCTTCCTCCGCAAGCTTTTCCGTCTCGAGTCTTTTGGCTTCCATTCGAGACTGTGAACCCTCTGATATCCTTGTTTGATTGTC
>Ga0214480_100356_pt1 | contig 23429 bp, 8 predicted proteins | sample M1_20Mar14CPVII9_3_FD_165042 | JGI IMG/M metagenome (GOLD analysis project Ga0214480, IMG submission 165042) | Marine eukaryotic communities from Monterey Bay, California, United States - M1_20Mar14CPVII9sort6BwellE17 | ecosystem: Environmental > Aquatic > Marine > Unclassified | place: USA... | reverse complement strand
TCACGTGTTACTTCTGACACAATCAATACCGCTCGTTTAAATCTCAAGGATAACATCATCCAAAAGCTACTCCAAGCTAAACATCAGGTATCTGATGCGATGGAATTGATCGACGATATGGATGGTGAAGAAGAAGAAGAAGGCGACGAAGAATCTTCCCGCAATTCAAACTACTACGAGGAAGAGATGACATATGTATCACAGCAATTGTATGAAAGCCCGCTGTATACTTCGTCAAATGTTCCAAGGAATGATATCGTGCAAGCCTTGAAAGATTGCGGTGTGATGGTAGGTGATACTAACATGTCAGAATTGGTCAGTATTGTGAAGGAGAAGATTAAAAAGTTGTATGCTCAGGCTCGATCTCGATCCGACCAAGCTCGACGTGAATACAAGACTGCCCACGAGAGAAGAACACGTCCAGCCAGAACAGAAGCAGCGGCCAAAGAGGATATAGGCTGTGCATTGAAACAAGATCATTGTGACGACAATATAGTCGAAAAGGTACACTTGGGACCGATGGATAAGATACGATGTGCATATTGTGGGGCAATAGGTTTCAAAAATGAAAACAAAGGTACTCAAGACAAGCCATGTCTTGGTCAGATTTGCTGCAACCACGGCAAGGTAGAAATATCCATTCAATATGATTTTGGATTACATCCATACATCGAGAAGCTCCTTACTTCTAATAGTAAAGAAGCGATCTTCTTCCGAACACATTCAAGGATGTTTAATAATGGCATGGCAATGTCATCTGTTGCAACAGCAGACAAGAGCAAGGGCTGGGGTAAGAGTAGAAAGAAAGGTTTGGTAAATGCCGTACGAATTCATGGACAGTTGCATCGTAGAATTGGGCCTATGTTACCAAGAGACGGTGTAAAGCCTAAGTTTATGCAGACTTACTTCTATGAGCCTGATGAAGCTGCTGTTCATAGGCTTGGTAACTTTACGGACTTCAAGGATCCAAGTGAGAAAGAGCTTGCCAAGCGTATCTTTACCAAGCTCCACAAGGCTCTCAACGAAGCAGGCAATACCTATATAAACGATTGCTATGCTGTCAAAGAGTATATCGAGAAGTATCACCCAGATGGTGTCGACGATTTAAAGATATCGATACATGTATCAGACAAGCCCGAGGATACACAAATGAAAACAAGAAGTGGTACACATATCGGCCGTCTGAACAAGCCTACAGTGAATGAAGTTTCCATCTTATTTCCGAATAATGCTACAGCTGATCATCAACGATGTGTTGTATTCAATCTCAAGCAACCAGCCGATGAAAAAGAGGGCGTCAAATTCATCAGAGATGACCATCGATCATACGACCCTACCTGTTATCCTTTGTTGTTCAACAAGTAAGTTATGTCGTTCCAATGTGAACTGCAAATGTCTTTCATATGTCTCACAATTTCGTTGTTATTACCAACTCACTTTAGAGGCCAAGACGGGTGGAACTTAAAAGTGAAAAAGGTTACCAAAGCTATTACTATGGCTGCTTGGGTGTCCTATATGTTGATGGCACGCAAAGATAAAAGCGGCAATATAGTGAAAAACCCGATCCACCTTGCCAATAGACTCGGCGAGCAGTACATAGTAGATCAGTGGGCAAAGGTAGAGGGTGATCGTCTCCGATTTTTTCGATTCAACCAGAAACAGTGTCGAGCTGATTTGTACAAGAGTGTTCAAGACGCCGTGTACAAAGGGGATGATGCTCATCAAGTCGACCTTGAGAAAATTGGCACGCCAGTACCAACTATTCTGCCAGGAACTCATACAGGCAGTGATAGATACATGCACCAACAATATCAAGACGCTATGGCAATATGTCGTAGATATGGTAAACCTCATCTATTTGTTACCATGACTTGCAATCCGGATTGGAAGGAGATCAAAGATCAACTTGAGAAGGGTCAAAATGCTCTCAATCGGCCTGACTTATGCTGCCGAGTGTTCAAGTTGAAGCTGGACATGCTGATGAAAGATTTCAAAGACAGGCATGTCTTTGGAAAGGTTAAAGCGCATGTGTATTCTATTGAGTTTCAAAAGCGAGGCTTTCCTCATGCACATATCCTCTTTTGGTTTGAGGATAAGCATCATTTGACCATCGAGAATATTGATCGTATCATCAGTGCCGAGATACCCGACAAAGAAGATCCGATATATGATCGAGTCACAAAGAGCATGATTCACGGGCCGAAGTGTAAAGCACGAGGTTTCAGTTGTTGTGATAATATCAACAAAATGTGTAAGAATGGATACCCACATCGATACGAGACTGAGACAACACTTGACGAAGATAACTACCCACGCTATCGTCGTAGATCCCCCGAAGATGGCGGTAACTTCTTCTACAAATATATCAACAACGTCAGAACCAAGATAACAAATGCCGATGTAGTACCTCACTCGCCGTGGTTGATCAAGAAATATGATTGCCATATCAATGTTGAGTATGTACATTCGGTGAGAAGTCTCAAGTATGTCTTCAAGTATATAATGAAAGGCTCCGACCAAGCCAACGTTACAGTCGAGAAGGCCACAAATGCAACAGGCGAGTCACAAGAGATAAATGTAGAAGTGGCCCAAGCCAGAGATGAGATCAAAGACTATGAAAGTAAACGGTATGTAAGCTCAGTTGAAGCCTGTTGGAGATTGTTCAAGTATTCTATTGTTGAACGCTCTCCAAATGTTGAGGCATTAAAAGTTCATGTGCCAGGAGAACAGCAAATTAGGTTTACACCAGATCCTAATACCGACAGAGCAGAGGCCGAAAAGATGCTTCTCGACTGTTCTAGGACGACATTGACAGAGTACTTTAGGATGTGTCGTGAGAAGAAGGGTGGTGCTGAAGAGCTCTACTACCATCAAATGCCAGAAAAGTTCACATGGAATGCAACGAAGAAGGAATGGAATCCCAGACAAAGGGGTTTTGCAATTGGTAGGATGCACCAAGCTCATCCCTCAAATGTCGAGCGATATCATCTTCGACTACTACTCAACAGGATTAAAGGTGCAACGAGCTTTGAGCATCTCAAGACATTAGATGATGGTACAGTATGCAATACATTCTTGGAAGCTTGTATTAAAAGGCATTTAACAAAAGATGATCTACATTGGTACGATGCTATGGATGAAGCAGTTCATACAACAACAAATATGTACCAACTCCGTGCCTTTTTTGTTGACATCTTGACACAGAATCAAGTCGGTGATCCTCTAAAACTGTACAACCATTACAAAGATAGTATGAGAGATGATTATAATCGAAGGTTTGAAGAAGCCTTTCATGGTCGAGTAGTACCCCAAAGAGAGCCTGATCAAGCATCTGATATTGATAGTGAAGCGTGGGATATCGATATGATTGCTGCCAATGCAAGTTTGTGTGACATTCACAAGCGTTTCAAATCTCAAGAGAAGTCAGCTGGAAACTATGGCTTGCCTCACCCAGATTTCGAGCGAGACGAGTTCTACCAAGCCTATCTTGACAATAGAAGAGAAGCTATGATCATCAAGGAGAAGGCACGCCAGTTTTATCTCGATAACATTGACAAGTTGAATACTGGTCAGCGCCGTGTGTACAATAGAATCAAGGAGAGACTCGAAAACAACGAAGGTGGACTCGTATTTTTAGATGCACCCGGTGGAACTGGCAAGACGTTTACTTTGAATGTATTGGCAGGCGATATTCGTAGGAATGATGGTATTGTTGCCTCAACTGCCTTCTCAGGAATAGCTGCAACACTTCTTCACGAGGGTCGTACATCAAATGGTATGTTCAAGATACCCTGCAAAATATTCGACGAAGGCACAAGATGCAACATACGTCTTCAGAGTAACTTGGCTAAGTTTTTGAGAGATATGGACTTGGGAATCATCGATGAGGGCCCAATGATGAACAAGTTAAGCTTTGAGTGTTTGGATCGTACTCTTCGAGGACTCACAGGCAATCATAATAAAAAGTTCGGAGGCAAACTTATACTCGTAAGTGGAGACTTTCGTCAGATGTTGCCAGTTGTGGAGAGGGGAAATCGTGCAGCTGTGGTTAATAAGTGCCTCAAAAGCTCAAATGATCTTTGGGATGATGATGTCGAGATACTTCATCTAACTGAGAACATGAGAGTACAAAAGTACATCGAACAGTATCCAGATGATACCGACTTTCATACCGAACTTAAAGAGTTTGAAAAGTGGCTACTCAAGTTGGGAGATGGCAAAGCCTCAGTCTCAAAGTCAAAGAAACACGATGGTGTTGTTAAAATACCACATCAAATGACAAGAGACAGTTCAGAAGATGTAATGGATGATGTATATGGCGATCTTCGTGATAACGTTGGAAACAAGCAGTACCTCAAGTCACGAATGATACTGGCTGCTGATAATACAATCGTGAACGAGACTAACATCGAGATGGTTCAGAAGCTGCCAGGAGAGCTGCATACTTTCAAGAGTGTTGACACAGTTGATAATGATGACCAAAGACTTGAGTATCCAGTTGATTATTTGAACCTCCTGAACCCATCTGGTCTGTCTGAGCATGAACTTCATCTCAAGGTTGGAGCTCCAGTAATTCTACTACGGAACTTTAATGTCAAGGCTGGACATTGTAATGGCACGAGATATATTGTTAAAGAGATTTATAAGCATAGACTGGAGCTTGAGAAGTTGGATGCCAATGGTAATGAAGATGATATACTTCAGTTACCCAGAATAAGCATGAGATATGATCCAGATGATCAACCGTTGACTATGACGCGCCTTCAGTTTCCCATCAAGCCTGCATTTGCGGTTACATTCCACCGCTCTCAAGGCCAGTCAGTTGAGAAGTGTGGTATACTACTCCCGAGAGATGTCTGGACTCATGGGCAGATTTATGTGGCTTTCTCGAGATGTGGCAATCCTCGCAATGTATGTGTTTGGGCCGAGCAAGATCAGTTTAAGGATATGGGACTTGATTCTACATGCAAATATATGAAGAATGTAGTCTGGACTGAGGTACTTAGGGGTTAAATGTATAGATGTGTTTGTGATTAGATTTCCTCTTGAGGTATCTTCATTATTCGTTCAGATAACTACTTGATAATGTAAGATGAGAGAGCTCTAGCTTGGTCCAAACAAGTAGCCAAGGTTGATGGTATATGAAATGATGTCCTCGTTCTTGCAATATCTTACTGTTGTATATTACTAATTATCAATTTTTAATAATCCACCATAATGATTGTAATCAATCAATCTATACTTGTTGATGTCGTTGATGATGATATTTCCCTTTATACACACTCTAAACTCAAAGCGTGTGTTTAATACATTTGTCATGACCTCCATAAGCAATTAAACTTTTACAACCTTTAAAGTTGCATTTTTTTCCTCCGTGACCTCTACATAAGCCTTTAAAAGCATGCCCGCTCTGGCGGGGGGCAGTTTACCCGTGTTAAGTAGTGGTAAGATAGAACAATACTCTGTATGGACGGCCTTAGTATGAAAGCTAACACAAACACATCTATTAGGAGCTAATACTACGGCAAGTTGGGAAGGAAAAGAGAAGCATAGGTTTGGTAGAGGATCGGTAAAGGATTGTTGGGATTGAGAGTTTGATTGGCAGTTAATTAAAGCTTACACCGATTACTTAAATAAGTTGATGATGATAATAATATGGCCAGAATTATGTCACACAAATCAGATTGTATTGAGTATAATGATGATAAATGCTTCAGCAACGACGGGTTATATTTGCTAAGTAATGTTGCTGTCGATGTAATTAACAATACAAATATAAAGAAGGAGAAAGACCGAACGTCACTGACTATAAACAACAACAACAACAAGAATACGAAAGATTCCATTTCCGATGGGTGGGATGTTTTTAGATTTCAAATTAGTGAGGAGCATCGTCTGGATACAACATTCAATAATGCAGAAGAGTTCCTATACCATTGGTTAATTGTATTGAAGGGATGCAAAGAGAATAGTAGACTGAGACCCCTCTTTATGAATGTTAAAAAGTTTAAGTGGAACAATGACAATAAGTCACAAACTCTAGATGATTTTCGCACAGAAGCCTCGGCCAGATATAAACAACTAACATATACTCAGAGAGCATTATACAGAGCAATAGCTAAGGAGTATTTCAGAAAGAAGAAAAGTGGCTGATGTATTTTGAAAAACCCATCATGCTAGTGTTGAATTGTTTTGTTGGTGTAGTAGGAACGACAATGGCACAACCTTAGTGTTAAATTAACAAACAAGTAAGGTAATACACCATATCATTTTACGTTTAAAATATTGGCTTAGTAGACATTTAATCTTTCATTTCTATCCGTAAATGTTCATATATATTGATATCATACGAGCACATTGCAATCCAATACCTTTAGGTTGATCTAATCTCCCCTTTCCATATCTACTCGTATTTAATCCATTTGTTTTAGCAGTTGACAGTGAATTGCATGTATTGTGCAAGATTGTGCATATCATATGAACATTTTATATCATCTATCAATATTGGTTTTCAATCTACCTCCATAAGACGGCCAAATCAAACCAGATATTAATATGCAGCAGAATACGTTCTCATATATCTAATTCTAATGTTGATAGATATCTTCCCAACATTGTAAAATAACCTTCTCTTGATTGAAACGAATTATCTCCGCTAGTTGATTGTTGAATGATGTATATTTTCTACGTATGATCTCGCCACTACGTAGAAACCTCGAAGAGTAAATTGCCTTCCATTTATAACCGCCCATGTATATTGCAAATTGCAATCCCAAGTATCAACCGTGTATTTAGTAATGATGATATGCATCACGTGTGCAATCGTATCAACTTTATCTATTGTTCTCGGAGTGCGTATAATTACGATATGTATTTAGTTGAATCATTTTTTGTTTATGATCGGAGGCTGGTAGTAGTTGATGGTTAATTATTGCAAGATCAATCCATCACGACGGTGCACCTGTTTGATTTTACATATCATATCGTGTCATTTCCGTTCAACAATTGTAAGATATAGTCGAAGAAACAAATAGTCGCCGATAATTCTACTAGCCACCGGAGCAAGTGGAAATAGCTCTCGGCAAGCTAGGGGGGACAGTTCCAGGACGGTATCGATGTGGCTTCCTGACACCTCCTGCGGTGGGTGCGGCATTACGTGCTGCCTTGGTGGCAAGCTGCTTACGAGGGGCTTTACCTCCAGTGGACTTACGTGCGGTTTGCTTTGTCCTGGCCATCCTAATATTCGAATGATATAGCAAACGAAAAGAAATTTATGCGATGATGATTTGTGATGTTTGAGGGCTGGATGAATCGAACTGGCGTTGAATAGGGGCTGGATGAACGGTTGCTGCAACATTCAATGCAGTATTACATAAAAAGGAGATTGTTAACACACAACACTTACCATGCCAAACAATTTAGAATCCAAGGGTGAGCAGAAGAAGTTGGGTAATATCATCAAGGAAAAGTACAATACTGGTGAGCTTCAATACCGATTGCAACAATTGTTGAAGAAACAACGTGAGAGACGGCTGAGACAGGTGACTGAGTTACACAACGAGAAGTTGTTCGAACAACCCCCACCAAAAGAAGATTGCCCCATCTGTATCATTCGCCTACCTACACTTGTTACGGGACGGAGATACATGTCATGTTGTGGAAAACTTTTATGCAGTGGGTGTGTTTATGCTCCCGTTTATGACCATCGAGGCAACATAGTTAAAAAACGAAGATGTCCATTTTGTAGAGCCCCATATCCAACTTCAGTAAAGGAAAACATCCAAAGGTATAAGAAACGTGTAGAGATGGGTGATGCTGCTGCCATGCAGAAAGTAGGAGAATGCTATAGCCTTGGTAAATGTGGTTTGCCACAAGATATGACCAAGGCATTAGAATTATGGCATCAGGCGGCAGAGCTTGGTTGTGCTGAAGCATATCTCGATGTTGGTTACGCTTATTACAATGGAAAGGGAGTGGAAATTGATAAGAAGAAGGCTAATCATTACTATGAGCTTGCTGCCATGGGAGGGAATGAAGTAGCAAGGTTCAATCTTGGTAGTATGGAGGCAAGTGTTGGCAATTTTGATGGAGCATTGAAGCATCTTATGATTGCTGTAAGAGACGGAGATGCTCGATCGTTAAAGGCAATTCAATGGCTCTTCTCAGGTGGATTTGCAACAGAAGACGATGCAGTAAGAGCTTTGCATTTATATCAAGATCATTTTGATGAGATAAAAAGTGATCAGAGGGAAAGAATCGACGACACGAACGTGGGTTGCTGTTACTATGACATACAAACATTTTTTGAATCATGTGATATTTTTTATACAAGTGCTATTACTGGCACTTGTATAAATATTACTGGTGAGTTTATATGTAAACTTCGTGAGGTATAGGCCCACCCTGTCAAGGGCATGGGAAGAGGAAGATTGGACAACAGAGAGGGACAGGGAAGATGAGACAGAAGAAATACGATTTGTTGATAAAGGAGTTTAGTTTTGTGACGATATAAACCAAACTTAACTACAGTGTTGACAAAGTGATTTATAATCAGCAACCAATCATATACCAAATTCCTAATGAAACCTTTAGTTTATTTTGTCTGCATTATCATTTGTAAGAGATACGAGGTTTCTTAGAAGCGTGTGTGAACTCTTTAGTAGCCTCGATCGCTCGCTCTTCTGAAGGTTCTGTCCACGTGAGTTCTTCAAGAGTACCATGCTGTTTGTAATACTGAAAAAATTTCCCAGGTCATCCACACATCGGTGACAGCGAAATGGGCATAATCATACACACCGCCAGAACATACACATTCGTGTAGTTGTCGGAGACTAAATCCATAACGTAAGAGAGTACAACTAAGACGTTTCTTGTATAGCCCTCTTTGTACAACACCAATTATTCAAATTAATATTATATTTAGACGTGCCACCCACTGCATAAGTTTAGTACTAAGGTTGTGCCATTGTCGTTCCTACTACACCAACAAAACAATTCAACACTAGCATCCCGTGATTGACTTCCTTATACAGGACACTCTCAATAAGATGGGTTTTTCAGAAATACATCATCCACTTTTCTTCTTTCTGAAATACTCCTTAGCTATTGCTCTGTATAATGCTTTCTGAGTATATGTTAGTTGTTTATATCTGGCCGAGGCTTCTGCGCGAAACTCATCTAGAGTTTCTGACTTGTTGTTCCACTTAAACTTTTTATTGTTGTTCCACTTAAACTTTTTAACATTTATAAAGATGGGTCTCAGTCTACTATTTTCTTTGCATCTCTTCAATTCAACTAACCAATGGTGTAGGAACTCTTCTGCATTATTGAATGTTGTATCCAGACGCTTCTCCTCACTAATTTGAAATCTAAAAACATCCCACCCATCGGAAATTGAATCTTTCGTATTCTCGTTGTTGTTCTTGTAGTTCTTGTTATTGTTGTTGCTGCTGCTGCTGCTGCTGTTTATAGTCAGTGATGTTCGGTCTTTCTCCTTCTTTATAATAATATTTGTATTGTTAATTTCCTCGACAGCAACATTACTTAGCAAATATAACCCGTTTTTGCTGAAGCATTTATCATCATTATAATAAATAAAATCTGATGTGTGTGACATAATTCTGGCCACAATATCAACACCAACTTTTATTATGCTTTATAAGTGAACACAATTATTTTGCAAATGAATTATATCGATTTTGTTGGACTCTATTGTTTCCGGATCTACCTCTCTACTTACTGTTGCTATATTTGATGACAACGATAATGGTTTTATGGCTGCATTATCGATAACTAAAAACACGAAATGCAGAATGCAATATATGATGCGCCGCCCATTTGCAGAAGGAGTATTGAAAGAAATGGGCATCTTGCCCACCCAAGCGCCCGGGGTAAAATTTCCCGTACAGCACTCGCAATAGCACCCGCCCCTCGCCTATATCATCCAGCCCCTATGGTGAACATCATCCAGCCTCTGCAAGAAGTGTTATAGAAGATAACCATGACGCCCACTTCATACAGCCGTATCATAATAATAACACCTCTGTTATTATTCATGTTACATGATTATCATCGGGTAGATTGTAGTACGATAAGAAACAGAAACAATCATGACACTCGAGGGTCCTGACTTAGTTGCAAGAGCATCATATGCCTTCAAGAAGCAATTAGTTGTAAAAAAAGTGGATTCCATTGTCTACTACTTGAGCGATCTATTTGAAAGTAATGATTCCGTCTATCGTGTCGTATTCATACAATTACCAAACGCTATTTGGTATGTAAAAGCACCGTTCATCAAGATGATGTTGGAGAATGCATTTAATGGCAACGAAGTACCATATTGGGTAACCTCTCTTCGAGAACTCTTCATTCGTAAACAACCACATGGTCCAAATCGACTAGACAGGAAAAAGAAGAACAACGGAGAGTTGGGTTATCCCAAATCGATGATTACTTTCACCCACAAGGTAAACCGCGCAGCATCGTCACTTGAGCGTCACTCGCTGGGTTATGCTATCGCAAAAATACACAACGTATTTGCAAATAATATGAATGGATTGCATGAGGCTCTTCATTCATGGTCCTGTGAGAACCAGCCAGGTGTTATTAGGTACTTTACAGAGAAGTTCGATCAAGAGGCGCTACTTGTCAAATTTAAGAAAGATATCAATAAGACATTCAAAGCTAAGCGTGTTCTTAACACAAAGGTTGCATTAGATAGGTTCATGTTAGATTGGGATATTAAGAAGTTTGTGAAGAACGATATTGGTTTGAATCACTGGCCAGAAAAGGAGCTCCGTTACATTTACAGGTGCGTCACTCGGGTTCCTGACTTTGATACAATTCAAGAAGTCTCTATCAAAAGTGGAAATGAATGGTAACGGTATGATGGAAACTAGAGAAAGATCCAATGCGGTCCGCTAAGGATATGTGTGTAAAATGATACGTCTTTGCAAGTCATGTGGGTACATAGAAACTAAAGAGTAACTAACCAGTTATAAGGTGTGAATACACGCTAGGTCTTGCACGCGTAACTTCTACCGTTCTGTGGGTTGCCGTTCCATCTCTTATTTAATAAATGTTTCCTCATTCTTTGTTGGTGTGTTGAGCTTGCGCTTCTTTGGACTTTTCTTCTTTGGAGACTTCTTTTTATCGTCATCTTGATATAACTTGATTTGGTATGATAGTCCTGTTACACCAAATAATGAAAGGATTGATCCATCTTGGATTTGTATTGCTCGTCCCAATGGTGCTTTTATTAATTGGCCGTCAAGCCAAACACAATGATCACCAGCTTGTTTTCTCATTCCCAAAGAAGCAATAGCGGCTTTATCATTGTCCCCACTTTTAGGAGATGACTTCTTATTGTTATCACAATCAACTGATGTATCACTTTTCAATTTCGCATTATCAGCAGAGTCCAACAGATCAATAACTTTGCCCCCTTCTATTGGTTTATGCAGTGATACTTCACAGATTACTCTTGAGATCTTGGTCCACTCGATTCCTGTAGTTTTACTACTTCTCCCTAAAGATACTCTAGCCGCTTCACTACAATCTTGGTATTTCTTTGAATATATTACTTTACTATTTTTATTTTCATCGCAACTTTCATCATCGCTTGAGTCCGAGTCCAATTCAATAATATTATTCACTTCGGATAATACGAGTGTAATTGTTTTTCGTGGTTGATTATACGCTTGCTCGGCTGTCTCAAGTTCTGTTTTTGTGGATGGAAGTTTAGGAGAGCCGCCTCGACCTGGTTCAATCTTATTTGGATATTTACCACTACGTTTGAGAAGTTTACGACTCTCGCTTTTAGATAGAGGAAGAAGTACAAGTTTAGTCATCATATTATATATTGTTGATGGGTGTATATTAAGTAGGTATTACGATAGTATGTGTGTGTGCTGTTGTCCTGTTGTTTTGGCTTTGTGATGTTTGTACGTCCGTATTTACATAATTATACCGTATTTGGGTAGGTACATCTCCCATTTACTATCAATAGACTCCCAATACAGGCGAGTACCTTAGGCAGTGCCCTAGAGCCAAATCTGAGTGCCTTATGGCCAAGACCTTATCTATTGGCATCCATGATTTGCTAAATGCTTTATGTGGAGCAAACGAAGACCAAGTATCAACTAACAAACTCTGCTACTTAAGCTAAGACTATCATTTAAGTCTCCCTACGTTTCTTCCTCTTCATTGCATTCTGTATATCAGCCATCGTACGCTTCTTTCTAGCTTTGTTTGGTGTCTTCTTTACTTTTGACATCTCTTTTGCTAGCTTGTCAAAGCCAGCCGCCTTCCATGCTTCTTTACGATTCCATGTCATCAATTGACTTGCTCCAATTGGTTTGAATCCGCTGAAGAACGAGGCGGTATACTTGTTCTTCCTCAGGTTCTCCATATACTGCAAAGAGTGTCTTCCGCGGTCGTTTCTTTTGATAGCAAGACGTATATGATCTCGATACTTTACTCGTGACAGAGCGACATAAAGCCCCTCCCAAGACATCCTCAACAACGGAATCGGATGTTGTGATACAAATATGATCAATCTTCGAATTGTCCTCCCCTGTGCCTTGTATATGGTTACTGAAAAGGCTGGTTCAATGGGAAAATAATCCTTCATTGGCAACGTTGATACATTGTATCCAAACCGCCATGAGCCAGCAATTGATTCATCCTTCCACTTTCTTATGAGCTCGCTACCCCATTGACGAGAGAGCTGGACAACAACACGACCGTCATCCACAAGTGAACCATGAGTCCATTCTTTTCTTTTCTTTCTGTTTTCCTTCTTCTTGTCTCTGGAGTCTCCGGGGAAGTCGGCAAACAACTCTATATTAATGGCAGCTGGAGGCCTGTCAAGTGTCATAACGAGTGATCCATCCGCTTCAAACTCTTCATTGAATATCATGTCTTCCTCCTCTGATTCAAATGATAGAGAATGGTACTTGATTTCGACACCATTGGCAAGACCAATATCAGTATTAATGTTCTCTGTTATATATCCAGCAGCTCCAGGTACAAACATCTCATAGAAGCAGTCTTCTTGCATGGCCATTGCTTCGTGATTTTGATTTCTTGGCTTGCCTTTCCAGTTCTTGCCGTCTCGCTTTCGAAGCCACCGCACAACCTTTGTATTGTGACGTGAAGCCCAACGCTTGGCTTGCAATGCATTCAACTCGTGTCTTTCGGCGTTTCCAGTCACTACCATTGTCGCAAATGCAAACTCGCCATCCTCATCCTTCATATCCTCTTCAGACAAGTCTTCGTATAACTTCAGATGTCGAGGGTGAAGTCTTCCTTGAGAGCTCATCTTTTGAAGTAATGCAGTGTGTTCAGGATCTTTTGATCTATGTTGCTCAGTGAGCTTGATATGCTTTACTCTCTGAAATAAGAGAACACCTGCCGTTTTGAGATCAAAGCACTTTTTTGGATCGAAATGACCCGACAAGAAGGCTGTTAAATCTTCACAATCATCGGCTGAACTGGCCTCCTTCTTACACACTGCTTCTTCGTACTTCATGGCTGCACCTGACAAAGAGTCGCCCCCCACTGGAGGAAGCTGATCGAAGTCTCCCAACAGCACGACTGCACGACCACCAAACGGCTTGCCACTATCTCGGTATAATTCCATCAATCTAGCGTTCAAATATGCAAGCATATACGGCTTAACAGTAGATATCTCATCTACAATGATGCATGATATCCTGTCAAGATCATACCTGTCCAGGAAACGCCTACGCTTGTCACTGCTCCAAGGAATTATGCGCTTCTTCTTAGTCTCCTCGGTGCCATCGCCTTTATCGATCACTGGTATGTCAAATAAACCAAGCAAGGACGAGCCATTGATGTTGACTGCGGCACCACCAACAAAGGCAGTCTTCACTAGACTCCCAACATCCATACACTTCGACATACCATCAAATGTTTCGACCAACTTGGACTTTCCATTCCCAGGCCCACCGCAGATCAAGAGATATGGTGCCTCATAATCATCAGCTTCTGATCTACCTTCATGCAGCGCAGTGAAGTGATCGCGAAGAATCTGTACTGCCTGATCTTTATCCGTCGATAGGTCTTGCTTCTTCAAATACTTGTCAACTTGCCTTACAATATTTTGAGGCACTGGACAGCAATTCTGAACAGTAGGCTTGTTGTCAAGAGCAGGCTTGGCTTCCTTCAGACTCTTATACGAATCTATATGTAATGGTATTTGCGGAAGTTTGCGATTCGACTTTGCCTTATGATGATATTCTAAAGCTTCGGGAGCACAATCTTGAAGAATGGATACACACTGTCTCTTGTGGATGTCGATTTTCTCGTTCTTCTTCTTCTGACCCGAGCTTAGTTCTGTAGTTTTAAACTGACAGTCATAATCGAATACATCTGAATGATTCTCCATGGCTTTTGTTTTGTATTCACGAGCCATCTGCTGCTGCTCTTTTGACCATTCAGTTCGATTTCTGCCACGATAATCTGCCAACATCATACGCTTAGCTGTATTCACTTTCCAGCCATGTATGTATCTCTCCATGAGCTCTAGTCTGGAGTGGTCGATTGCTCGATCACTACACCTCAACTTAGATTCAAACTCGAGGAAATCCTCCCACTTGTATTTGTAATCGAATTCGCAATCAATCGACAAGTCGTAAAAGTGAGTCTCGGGTCGAAACATAGTCAAGTAATGAAATGCAAACGTGTCTGCCTTCTTCTTCCAATGTCTTGCCTTCGATGGATTTGCTGGCTTCTTGCCTGGAGGTGGTGGCAATTTGCAGAAGAACTTTGGCGTGCACTGCTTGGATCTAAGAATTTGGCAATATTTTGATCCAATCGTTTCTTTGAGACCACTACCAAACTGATACTTCTTATTCGGTTTCCTTCCCGGTGTAGCTTCGTCTTCGTCTTCGTCTTTCTCTTTGTTAATGCCTACCTTTACAAGAGCACAATACTCCAATCGATTTAGATGCTTCAATTCTGGACCTCGGTAGCGATAGAGCTCTGGATATGATACGACATGACTTTCAACGCTGCCAGTCAGATCATCGTTGTCCATGTTGTATATTTTAGCATAACCATATGCTCCCTTGTCATGCCTCATATCAAACTTATCATAACAGTCATCTTCAAATGCCTTCCAGGAGTCGTCTGGTACATCGTCTTTATCACAATCGAGTCTTTCAGCGGTCTCTTCTATACTCTCATCTCCATCACACGACTCATCGGCACTAAACTCAGCCTCATCATCAGTATCACACTCACCCAAGTCTTCAACATTACCTCTTGGTTCAAAATTTTGGTGTAGACCGTGTTCGATTGTATCCAAGACGAAGTTCTTGTATCCTTTGGCATCGTAATAAGAGAAGATCTCATCTGTAATCCTTGCATCTAAGTCAAGCAATGCACCAGCTGCTTGAGTGTCCGACACTTCCATCTTCGAATTCAGTTTGTTAAGTGTCTTCTGTAAAGTATGTTGCACAGTTCGTTTATCTGTACCGGCATCTTCTGCAACACTAAGATATGTTAAAGCTTTATTTTGAGCATCGACAATCAAAGGAAGAGCATCTATGATTTCAACTCCGTTCTTGTTGATGTATGGTCCAATATAGAATAGGGCACCCCTACTTTGCTCTTTTGATCCAAGAAACAACAAGTTTGTATTGCATCCTAATAGTGCAGTCAAGAGGGGGTTGTAATCAACCACAAGTCCATTTCTACCTTGAAATGCATCTGATATTTTGACATATATCTTTTGGAGTGTAGCGGTATCCTTGACTGCCTGAAGAGCCTTCATGATGGAGTATAGTTTTGGCATGAACAAAGTATAGTAGACTCTATTATTGTCGTCCCGACTCTTGTGGCAAATTAAGTGAATCGTCTCGGCTGAATCCTTACTAGTAGCCTCGAACTCATGTCGCCGCTCAAAGATATCTTCTATAACCTGCTCATACAAGATCACATTTACATTCTTTGCCTTGGCAAACAAATGCATTTCCAACTCATCACCACCAAGCTCTCCATCTTGAACGAGCTGGGCATATCGCTCTATTGGAGATTGATTCTCAACACTAGATGTCTTGGTAGTACTCAAACGTCGAATGACTTCCTTCTCCAATGTTGAAGCTTTGTTATTAGATGGTACGAATTCTCGATGTGAATGATCTTTTAGATGTTTCATCAAGTCACGCTTCATTCCTCGAAGGGTGAGCTGAGATGATTTGATTGGATTGGATGGTTTGCTAGCACCCACGATGACCAAGCCTTGCATAAGGTTGTGGAATAGGTTATTATTATCTTGCACAAAGTCGTACAAGTCGACTTGACTTGACAGCCACATCTCATGGTGCTCTTCAAACTCTTCAAACCCATCACAGCTTGACTTGTGTTTAGTAAATTGTTGAAACCAACTCCAAGGCCACTCGTATCGAAGTAGCTTGTAGTGCTCGTCGTGATAATATAAGTGAATAGTTGGTTTGTTGTCGTCTCCAATACGAACACCTTTTTTGAGGTCTTTGGTCTCTTTATCTCCCTCAGTATGGATGGCGACATTCACCTCGTACTTCTTCGCAAAAAGATAGTACTCCAGACACCCTCCTCGCTTACATTTGTATGGGGTGTCATCACGCATTTCTTTCAGATATCCTTTGACGTCAAACTCCTCCATATGTTGGTTGTTATCCCTTGCATTTCTCTGATTTTCTGCTAGATCTTTCAATGTGGTAGCATCAGCTGAGTCAACTTCAATATCAACGTCGGCCTTAACAACTTCGTCTTTATGTAACTCAAGATACTTCATCAACTCTGCACGCAAAGACTTTGTTGTCATCTCCTCGGCTATATCCGGTCTTGCTCTTTTCAAACCCTTCAGTAGCACACGAAAGAGGCAATTCTCATCCTTGGGTGGATCATAGAGCACTCCACCATCATATACAGAAGGCATCATTTGTCGGTACAACTTCTGAAGGATTTCTTCTCTCGTGGTATCATCTTTTGGTGAAGGTAGAGGCTCTAGAGACGGTCTCTTCATTTCCCAAACAATAGTTCGTGGATCCGATGATGGAATAGGGAAGAGATTTTGACTAGAAGATCTTACTCCATCTAGTTTGCGAAGTGGAGTTATAGTTTCTGATGGTGGTTTCTTATAAGCTTTTTTTTTGTCTTCGTTGTCTTCGTCTTCCTCGAGAATAACAGGCAAAGTCTCCTTCCTCAGCCCACTTGGCTTGCATAATCGGCATCCAGTGTATCCCATAGTACCTTTATAACATGTGTATGTATGCTGGTGAATACCAAACTTACATACGGTTGTGCATACATGATCCTCGAACCTGGTCATGTCTAAAGGATCAGGAGATATCTGCATAGCCCGTGGTGGTAGTGTTCTATATGTTGGCTTGGTATCATCTTCATACGAACAGAGCTCATCTGTCTCTTTCTTGACCAAGTCAGCTACATGCTGCTCTTTGGTAAGAGTTGCAGAATACATAGATTCCAATACAGATCCTACTCGTTTGCATAACTCAGGTATATCTGCCATCAGCTCAAGAAAGTCCGGAGAGATACCTCCCCATAACACAACATGAAAGTGGAGAGATCCTCTACCAGTTGTTTCAGTCTTTCCAAAGTAAGCTATGTTGGTACCAAAGATCCCATTAGAATCGTTATCCAATACGAATGATGTTCTACGTGAGGATGGGCTCTTCCCCCCAATAAGTATCGTTAACACATCCTCAACAAACTTTTTATAAAGCAGTGCAGCTCCAACTGGATTCTTAGTAAGTCGCGCAAGCCTTTCAAGGTACGTCTTGGGTATAGGGATACTCGTAGAGCCCTCGACACCAAAGCCATTCCTCAGTGCCTCATACGTCTCGCCTGACACACGGCTAGGAAATTCATTGTTGTTTGAGCTTGAAGTAACGAGTCTAATAGAAGTAGCACTGTTGACGTCATCAATCGCAAATGTGAGGAATGAAGGAGCACATCCAAATCTTCGCCCAAGGGCCAGTATTTCACCTTTACTACGATCCCTCTCTAGTGCACCAAATGTTACAGATCTTCCAGAACTTGCAAGCATCGGGGTAAGCTTTCTTAACACCTCTCTTCCCTCGGGACTATGAGGATCGACTACTGCCTTTTGCAGTTTCTCTTGGAATTCATCAGATGTAAACATCTTGACAAAGGCATCAAACTTCTCCTTGTCTTGTGTCTTTGCATGTACTGACCGTATAGTTTGATGTCTTTGCATTTGATCAAAGAGATGGAATATAAGAGGCACGCATGATGCAGCTGCACAAGTAAACTGGTTGAGGAGATGCTTCAGCTGCTTGGTAGTCAAACGTGGTGCTTTGTGATACTTATCATAAGCTATTCCAAACAAGAATACATCGGCATGAGCCTTGACTAGACCCTCGTCACCCGTGACAAACTCATTCTTCGGCACTTCTCCTCTGAATGATTTAGTCTGTTGTTTCTGTGCCGCATCATGTTCATACTGCGCTTGTCCATCTTTTACATCAACTTTCAATGTTCTTGCACATGCATGTACAAAGTTGTTATCAAGATCTGCACGATTGTCATACGCGGTCTTCTCTGAATCAGTGAGATATACATGTCTCATGGGCAAGTCGTCACCGTCTGATTCACCTTCATTATTGTCATCCACTCGTGCATTGTTGGAAGGTGTTATAGCACGAATGGCTGCATAGTCATCTCGTTTAATATTGACTTGCTTCTCAAGGTTCTTATTATCAGTTAGCGTAGCTTGCTTAATAAGTTCATTATTACAGTCTTCTACAGTCTGCTTAAACTCGTTGAAAGGAGGTAGCGCTGTATCGTCTTCATACCACTTGTTGATACGTCTCAATACTTTTAGCCATTGATAAATGACATAAGCACGACCTGACACATATGCAGACCTGATTGCCTTTGCTATCAAACGATCATATTCTCCTTTATGGTCAACAAACTGGAGCTGAACATCACCATTTATACTCTCTGGAGTTAGTAGTTTGTGCACGACTTGTGGACTGTCGTGGTCAAATATGATTCCACAACCCTTTATAGTAGAATGTTTGTTGGCACCATTGCTCTCGATCTTGATGATATTGATACAATGTCTTACTTTTGATATGATGTGACGCTCTCGAGGAGTCAAAGGTGTCAGTCCAATTCGTCTGAAGTCACCAAAGTCAATATCATTTGCAATAGACAACTCTGGGATCATGGGCTTGGGTTTTCCAGTCTTCTTGTCTTTATTGGTAACACTTCTATGACAATCGCCACATAACATGACTTTAAATCCAATCTTGCCATCATCTTCTTCATATTCTTCAACAAATTCCGGATGTAAATGGTAGTACTTCGCTCGTTTGCCGTGTTGTGTTGTGCACAACTTCTTACCCGTTATTGGATCAGATAGACGGCAGCGCTCACCACAAGGGTTATCCTCGAACAAGCAATCTTGATAGTTGCGACTACCCTCCGCCTTGTTCAAGTATTTGTCCAAGTCTTTGATCAGATCTTCGTCTTGTGGCCATATTGAATAGGCCTTGGATGTCCTGAATTCCTTCGTGTTGCCATCCTTGTCCACTGGAAGCTTTAGAGGATACTGATCATCTACTTGTATTCTATCTTGGTGGACTTTCCATTTCTCATCATCCAACTTGAGTATGTCCAGTTTATTCAGGTCAACATATTGATATTGACGCCCGTCACAATCGAAGTCTCGAAGTCCACAGCTTGCACATGTGAAGAGTGGCGCATCGATCGAATCACCAAATGATGTCTTCCCCCAAGATACACCTCTACCTTGTGACTCGAGGAATCTTGCCCCCAACTCGTGCTGCTTCTCTGGAGTAAGCCGTTGATGCTCTTGGATCTGCATTATTCTATCGATACAGTATTCTCGAAGGATGCCTCTAAGCTTGTCGTGGCTCCCTTCTGCCTCCACCAACGACTCTTTTGTTTGCTTAAGAAGACTTACATGCTCCCAGTCAATAAACGGGGTAGCCTGCCTTTGAAAAGGAGGTAGGACGGCCTCAAACGACGGGTACGTTGGATCTTTCTCATCAGCATACTCTTTGACAGCTTCGTATGCCATGAGATAGCGTTCTTCACAATCTGGATCGTCAGGATCATCAAGGCACTTGATGTTGAAACACCTCTCTCTCTCATCATCGAGCTTGATAGATGCAATTTCACACTTCCAAAGCTTTGTACCTTTTAGACGCTTCTTTGTCTTTCTGTCTTCCCACCAATACTGTGGCACTTGTAGCTTCAATTCTATTAGTTTTTTAGCCCAAGCTTCATCAACTATTGGGGTACTCGATAGATCTTTTGGAGATATGGTATCTTGAATCAAGTTGGCATCTATATTGCTCTCGGGGCTGTCAAGCCACCTCAATGCAGCCATCTCAGAATCTTCTATACACTCGTCCTCTTGCCACTTTCTTTGAGCAATCCATTCATCTTTTTCAAACACACCAAACACCAAATGAACAGCCTCAAGCAATGTACGATTGCATTCAATACTAGTTTGAATCAATTTTGTAAGAACTGGTTGAGGGCCTTCTATATCACCCTCTGACATCATGTCACTACTATCCTCCCCATCTTCGTCGTCATCACATGAATCCTTTGACTTCGATATCATGTCGTCTAAATGCAAGTATGCAATCAACCACTTTGACTCTCTTTCCCTCCAAGTTCCATTATTATCATGCCAAAGTTGGACTGCCACTTCTGGATTGCTTTCAAAGTCAGCATCATTGTAAAAATCTTTTCCTGGTACCTCCCACACTTTAGTCTCCTCAAAGGAACAAGACATATCCTCCCGCTTCTGCTTTGTTCGAGCTCTTGTATTTCTCATTCGAGCTTTATGCCTAGCCCTATTCTGAGGTGTTTTCTTTCGAGCTCTATCATTCTCTTTGTCTCGAGCCTCCTTCTCAGGACTGCGTCGTTTTCTCCTGGCTCTTTCATTTGCAGCTTTACGTGCTTTCTTTGCCTTCTGTATCTCTTCAGCTGATTTGCCATCATAGGAGCTTGCATACTTGCTCCGTCGAGTCGTAGTGGTACCTCCTCCAATCATCAATTCAACACTACCATTGGTATTCAATGCAGTATTTGGACAATCTCCATTACTAGATATTGTATCTTCTAGGGCTTGGGTATCGTCTTGAGTAGAGGACTCTTCTTCACCAGATGAAGTACTGCTTGAGAGAGTATCAAGTGTATCGATCTCATGATTGGTGTGACCTACAGAAGAACATCCAGTGTCGCTACAGCATCTCTTGCTATTGCAAAAATATTGTGTAAAAGCACCCGGTATGGAAAGATCAACATTCGTAGACATAGGAGCTGCTTGTTCTTCTTGATCAGGGGTCTTCTTTGAATCATTATCATAACCAGAGCTTGATACTTTTGAGTCTATTGCATCGATATCATCATTAGAGTCTTCTGTATTAGACGAACTGCTTGTACATGAGAGAGTATCGAGAGTATCAACTCCACTCTTCTCCTCATCACTTCTTACTCGCTCTTCCAATGCAGATTGAACTCGAAGTCTTTGGTTGTACATGTACTTGCTAAGTATATTCTCAACCTTGGCTGTGTAATAACTTGTTATAGCAAACCTACTACGTTGTGGTCGAATCTTGATATTGAGGAGCATTCTACGTCTCATGTTCTTGATTCTCCTCTTGAATTTGATATTGGAAGCCCCAATAAAAGCAACAATATGACAAAGACGGCAAAACTGGAGCTCCTCTTTCGTTAACGTAGCTGGATGTACAGGTCTTCTATAACATTGAGATCGAATTTGCTCAACATGATCAACTGAAGTCCCAACATCTATTCCAACTCTCTCACACTGTTTCTTGTGCTTTTGTCGGTGCTCCTTTTTACATGCGGCATTGCAATACTTTACTGATTTGCATTTGTTGCATGTGTTCATATCACTACTATTACTCTCTTTACCACAGTTAGCACATATATCCAATACCTGATCATAAAGGGCTTGTCGGATGGTGCGCTTTGACTTCTTACGACTGCTAGCGTTACCACCTCTATTCCAAAGCCCTAATGTCGGTTGAGATTCCTCATTATCAGAGATGCTTATGTGTTTGTTTTGGTCAACTGAAGAGCTGTTGAGAAAATCATGGGCTTCCTTCACTGGATCATACTTAGTAGTATCAGAAGGCGCAGTTTCTTCTTCGTCTTCTCTCTCCTTGGTCGTCCTCAATAATTCTACAGCCTCCCGCTTTGCAATTGCTATAGCCTCATTCAAAACATCCCAATCAGCATCAGTTTCATCAAAGCAAATCTCCTCACGCCTGGACTCTTCATATCTAACCATAGGAGCCGGACGTATAACTTTTCTACTTTGGCATATCTTATTGTATAAACGCCTCTTGAACTTGAGTGATCTTCTTGTGTTCGAGTTAGTAGGTTGATTGAGAGATGACTGACCTACACCTGGGGACGCTTTGTTCTTGTAGTGATTAATAACTTTCTGCTCGGCAACTTTAACTTTTCTGCGGTAGTTATGTGTACGAGGTGTACTACTCTTTACAGGACTGTGGATGACAACATACTTTTTGTTGCGTTTGCCAAGTCGATAAGACTTACTTGGAGGTGATGAGATGGGCGAAGATTTCTTCATAGAGGCGGTAGCAAGTCTGGCTTGTTCTCTCCTTTCCTCCTCTCGTTGCTCGACCTCTTCTCTTGCCTTCCTCTCCGCTCGTACACGTCTTGACCGCTTAGATTCACCTGGGCGGTTTCGTTCGATAAATGTTGGATTATTCAGCTCATACCAAACTTTGGCCTTGGCTTCATCTTCATTCAATCTGTGAGATACAAAGCAAGTAAAGATGAAACTTTGTTTGTGAGAAGATTTAATACAAGAAGAATGATAGATGTACAAACCATCCTTACCCAATATTATACTGTTTCTTGTAAGCCTTTGCTTGATCATTTGTTATATGACCACCATTTAGAAGCTTCTCCAACCCACTGGCGTACTCCTCGATGTTGTCAGACTTGATAGTCTTCTGAAGATACCCATGTATCCTTTCAATCGAGCTGCACAGATCATTATAATCTTCTCTACTCATTAACCCCTTCTTGTTGAATGAACTTGTAAGTCTATCCACATCATCGCCCGACCATTGCAATGCAAAATGTACAGACTTGCCAACCACAGTGAAACTAGGCACTGGCACTAGTATCTTCTCTTCTTGATACTTGGCTGTAGTATGATCAATCTGATCAGATGTGGCATGATTGGATTCTCGGCTCACCACAGTATCAACAATCTCATCTGAGACAACGCCATCTACTGATGAAGGATTAAAAGACGATGGCACAATCTCTGGTCCATCGTCTTCTTCTCTGGTTTGACTATAGATGAGATTGTCTCTATCCTCGGAGAT
>Ga0214480_100352_pt1 | contig 23592 bp, 18 predicted proteins | sample M1_20Mar14CPVII9_3_FD_165042 | JGI IMG/M metagenome (GOLD analysis project Ga0214480, IMG submission 165042) | Marine eukaryotic communities from Monterey Bay, California, United States - M1_20Mar14CPVII9sort6BwellE17 | ecosystem: Environmental > Aquatic > Marine > Unclassified | place: USA... | reverse complement strand
ATCCGCACTATCGGTCTTGGATCAAACAAGAAGGATAATGATGATAATGCACCTGCCGAGGAGATGGAGGAAGACACGGGTAATGGAGGCGAGAAAGATGACGAAAGTGTGGATAATGGAGGTGAGGAAGATGACGAAAGTGCGGATAATGGAGGTGAGGGTCTGGATAACGAAGGAACTCGTCGTCGTCGTCGTCGTCGATCCACTTCCAATCATAATGCTCGTGAAGTGGAGGTTGAACGGGAATTACGTGAAAACGAAGAAGCTCAGCGTGCTGCCAACCCTAAGCTACGTGATATGAGTGAGAATGACGAAGAGGAAAATGACTCTGATGAAGATGTATTGGATACAGGAGCCATGTCAGATGGCGAAGAAGACGATGATGTTGAATATGATGAAACTGATGAAAGTTGAGTAGATTGAAGAGGATTATATATATTTGTTTATGTTTGTTTAGGTAATAATGAGGAGGGGGATTGGTTGTGTTTTTGTATACCAAAAGGGATTTAAACTAGAATCTTATTCACAATCATTGGTATAATAGCTGGATCGCCACCCGAATCAAAGTGATATGGATTATCAGGAAATAGTAATGATTGTGTAATACGATCTAAAAATATCCTTCTGGATCGGAATAGGCGCCCTTCATTTCGGAGAATACTACACCCTTGTATTCAAACTCGGCACGTTCAATATCGTCGGCATAAAGGGTGTCCTCGTATTCAGGGTTGATTATATCATCGAGGATATTACAAGAGTTTGCAATTACTTGACATGTTAAGTTGTGGCTGTGGTCATCATTGTTGTTGACAAAGCTTGTATTGAATTCGTCCATCGTCCTTTGGTTATGATATTAATATGAGTATGGTATGATAGAGTGAACTAAGAGTTAACTATAGCAGATACTGTGGAGAAAATGGACAAAGCCAACTTTACAGTTACCAGATCTAGTCAAATCGGAAATTTCTTAGTGAGTCCCAAAATTGCCTTTTGTTAGTGGGTTATAGCGTGAGTTTGATATGGGCATATCTTCTAAACTAAACGATGTATGACGAATCTAAAGATACGTAGCATATTCTCCGTCTTCTTGTGATTTCAGATCATCTTCGTGCGCACAAATTAGAGATATTGTTGAAGAGATATCATACATCTAAAGTAGCGAGTAGGCTAAAATAGTCGTCGCTCATACACTAATCTACATTCGTTTATTCGTCTATTCTAATGTCTTCTAATGTACATCCACCAATGCCACGAGGTAATTAAGCTTCCACCTCGTCATTGGTTCGTTTATTGTGTGTGTAATATGTTCATTTTGTTGTGTATTGTATGTTCATTTTGTACAGGTCGTATATACATAGTGCATATGATATGTTCATATCCGCCTCGACTCGAGCTCTACTACAACTCTCAACTCATCTACTTGGTTCTTCTCTTCGCGTCCCATTCGTTTTGTTGTGGTAGTAATGCTTTGAGTTCAGCAGAGAAAGGTTCAATGTTCTTAACATCTCCTACCGTCATGGGCTTGGCATTGATCGTAGCCATTGACTTCTTTCCAAGCTCTCCAAGCTCGTGCTTCTTCAACAAGGCAATCTTTGCTCTCCAACCCATATTAGCAAAGAGTACAGGATCGACAGTAATGCCCCGCGCTGTGATTTCTGCATGAACAGCCTCTTTGTGGCCGGTCTCCTTCACCCTCAAGAAGAAAGCAATGATCTTCTGTCCAATCGCAGGAGGAACATACGCTCCATCCTTCTTCTCCATTGCTGCACAAGTAACTAAGTCCGTCTTAGCCGCCTTCTCAAAGTTCATTAGCTTCTTCTTTTTCAAAGATTCAATTGCCTTACCCTCGGTGGTATTGTACTCGGCAATGAGCTCTTTGATTTTGTTGTCGTACTCATTTTGACTTTCTTCTGTCTTGCCTCTCCTTCTCTTGATGTTGGCTAGAAAGTCATCCAATGTATTGGCAAATGTGACGTTACGCTCTTTGTCTTTAGTTCGTTGTACCATGTCTTTCTTTGCTTTGTCCGTCTGCCTCTCTCGTTTGGCAGTGAGCGACTCAATGTTGTGACGACGAACAAGCATAGAATGAACTATCATACGAGCCGATGCTCGTTTAGGTCCAACACCCGTCTTTGTAATGGTACCGACGGCGTGGATGTAACTCTCGACTCCTTGGTTGTGAGCAGGGTGGATGAGAACCATTGTGTGTACCAAGGTTTGTAGACCCTTGAACTCGTCGGGACTTGACCATGTAGATTCGTCGAATAAGTCTACATGATCATCAGATGCACCATACATTAGTAGTTGTCCCTTCTGTGATGTGATTAACACGTCCTCGAGAATCTCTCTTGGCTTGGCATTAGCGGTGAGGTACCCCATACACTCGGCAATGTTAACTTTCGTAGTCTTGCCTGTGGTATCATGCCCTGCAAGCTCGACTGTCTCGTCTGGCCAAGTGTACTCTTCTGCATCATCTCCATGCTCCGCATAGTACACAAGCCACGTAATAAACTCCTTGGCTAGCTCCTTGTTGCCTGCGAGGATGTAAGGCAAGAGCATATCAGACCGCCAGTGTTCGACGTGATCCTTGTAACTTGCTAAGAACTCCTCGAAGAAGACTTTTTCCATCTTGGCGAAGAACTCTCGGCCACCCTTGGTAACATCTCCATTCATGTATGGAATACCCTCTAGAGCCTTGCGGTACATGTCAAATGCCGGAATGTTCTCTAGTCCGCCTTCTTTCATCATATCCAAGACTGCCTTCCTCATTAGATAACATCTCACGACGCAGTCTCCTGCTATTTGAGCGTAACTATTGCTGCCAAATCTTTTGTCTGGACGACAAGTCAGTGTAAAGAAGTTGCTATACATGTGGGCGAAACCGTGCAGAAATGTTAGCTCCGTCATGAGTGTAGAAGATTGTCCCGGCTTGAGTTTCTCATCGTAGTAATTGCTTGTGCTTGTTGTCGAGCTTGAGTTGTTGGTACTACTTGCTTCGGCCGAGCTCGAGTTGGTAGAGTCTTCAGTGCCTTCACAAACGCCACAAAGTGTACCACTCATACCAACTCGTCCATGCCATTGATTCTCACATCCTGTACCTGTACAAGTCATGAGAGAAAGTTCAGGTTCAGGAATAGACTCCTCAGACTCGGACATATCAACATCAGCGGTAGTTGAAGTAGCAGCAGCTCGGTTTGTGTTGTTATCATTGTTGCTAACGTCTTCGGTCAATGTAGGGATAGGTGTGGCACGTATATTCATCAATGCAATGACATCACATGCGCATGTAACGAGGTAGCTTGATCTTAGTCTGCTCTTGTCGGAAGCAATAACCTTGGCCAAGAAGTAAATTTCGAGTGGATGCTCAACGACGATCTTGATACCAGGGATCAATGTCTGCCAACGAGACGAGACAGCTCTCTGAATACCCGTCAATGCATCCTCCATTGCCAAAGCAATGGCCCCGTAATCGTCACTGTTGAGGAAGTCCAACCACTTATTGTGAAACTGAGGCAATACTCTATCGGCCTCTTCCTGCCAGTTTCCATTTGATAGAAGCAAGTACTCTCTGTATTGTTCTGTACCGCATTCTTCCTTCAGTACTATCAGCATGTTGATTGAGGCGTATGCCAGTTGAGTAGGGCTGTTGTTGTTAATACCCGTAGGACCTGTACTAGCAATGATGCCTCTCTCCCATCCTTTGTGTAATGCATGAAGGAGACAACGGATGAACCTCTTTAAATCTTCCAACTTAGATTTAAGTGGATTAAAGATAGTCTGGACGGCACCACCCCCTCCCGAGTCTCCTGTGATAGCAATACAACGTGCTGAGAGATAATGGATTAGGGTTAGAATAGAGTTAATTTTCAGCAATTGACATTTACAAGACATGTAGGAGAAAGTGAAACTTACCATCGGTATATCTGTACAGTCGTCGGAGAGAGATGTCAATTGCTTCCACAATCTCATCTTTCTTCTTTCCACAAGGAACACAGTCCAAACAGATTCTTTGGAATCCAAGTGAACCATCTTCATTAACAACTGGGTATGTAATCACAATGGCAAGGTATTCATCCCCCTTTTTGTTACCGCCATCTTGGCTCACTGCAATGTATTTTACATCCTTCAATTCCTCCGCAACTGAGAGGGTTGAATGTGCCGCTAACTCATACTCTGAATTAGCCAACGTTGTTTGACAAAAGCAACCCTTTCCAATTTGTTCATTTGTCAGTCCGAGTTCGAGGTATGCGTTAATCATCTTTATAGATGCATAAAAGAGCTCTGTTGTTGCTTGATCTGATCCTCCACTATTGTGCATACTAAATGAAGTAAATATACGCATGATCTCAGGTGGCAGCACGGACTTCTCCTTCGAGAAGAGTTTAATGAACTTGTCAATCTTCTTTGCCTTGTTCTGCCACCTTGAAAGGTGACTATTCATGACTGCCGATACTCCACTGGGAACGAGTACATCTACCTTATTGATTCGTTGAACCTCGTATGTTGTTGCTCGTCCTTCGTGAACTAGTTCATCTGAAGTTAGATGTTCTGTAATGATGTTGGCTTTTAAAGCAGCAGTAGTAATTGTTGCATCATTATCAAGACCGATCTGTACCTCGCCGGCTTGGCCCTTAAAGATATAAAACAGTTGTATCGTAGAAGTCTCCTCATATTCATCTGTATCCATTGGATCACCATTATTATTTGTTCGTTTAGGATGGCCTTGCTTCTCTCCTGATGCTGATGATGGACGCTTACTATTCTTTAATTCTTCATTGAGTTTGTCTCTATCGGTCTGTAGACTTTCAAACTTTGCTTGCATTATTTGTAGCTCGTTCTCAAGTTCCCTGTTGCGTTTCAATGCCGCATCTAGTGCCTCAGAAGACTGCCATTCTAATGGTTGGTTGGTAGCATTGGTAGTTGTTGTTTTAGATCTGGTAACTAAATCATTTATGAGCTCATCCTTGTCCTCTTTACGTAGCCCGTCGATTTGCCATCGAACAACGGGAGCACTTCTTGCATCGGCAATGATTGCAAAGAGACCAATACTTATACGCCATGGAGAAGTCTTGTTCTTTCTCTCCTTATTCACGTATAGAATATAATCCTTCCTTGTACCTGTTATTCCTAATTCCACCAATGCGATATTATATTCGAATGCTCGTGTACCTCCTCCTTTTGGTGTAAATGCACTCCTTACCAATTTGATGACATCAACCCTTATCTCGTCATTACCACTAGCATCTATTGTAATTGCAAGTTGACTAGCCACTTCATCTAGATCATACTTGTTGATAATATGATTCTCATGAAGTAATAATTCAACCACTAACCGACGTATACGGGCAGTGCCAGTCTTCAACGAAGCGACTAAATTCTCTTCCATCTGATGGTTAATAACCGATAGAAAGTATACTATTGTCTGTTTAATATGCCATGTTATTGCAATGTCATTATATTGTCGTTGTATAGTGTTGTTATTGTAAGGTATGTATGTCATTTTTTTTTATTAAAAATCGATGTGACACCACCCCACCTCTCACCACTCTACTGATGGTATATGATGTATATCAATACCCCACCACCATCCCCCATCTACCTTACATCATAACGATCACATCTCGTCTATATGATATTGCAATACGACGTCACAATCATACTATTACTACTTAATAATGTAGATTTGATGATATATCACATACCCCATCGATATATACGTCGAATGATGGTATAACAATTGCATACACGACGATAGACGACGGTAAACTAATCTAAGATGATAGGAGAAGTAGGGAGATGATGGGTGGGCTTGTGTAATCATTGCAACATTGATATCGATGCCCATGAAGATCAACCTCTGCAGGGACGATTTCCACGATTCATGATAATGTAAATGCATCTAATGTACTAACCAAAGCTCTGAATTGTGCGCACGGACATGTTTTGAGACCGCAAGAAGATGGAGATCAGATACATCTATTGGAGGTGGGGAGAGAGGCAATATTGACAAAGATATGGCGATAGAACTGATCCTCGCAGAAAGGCTCTAGATAAAGGGCTGAAACTAAGTCCCATTTTTGCGCAAAATTTTTATTTTCAGGATCTACTAACAAATTTCCGATTTGACTAGATCTGGTAACTGTAAACTTTCAAAATGTATAATTCCATCTACCAGAGATATACCTACATGAGAGTTGGGAGCTCACTATCCTAACTTAAGTTTGAACTATATCTCATACCTCCTACTTTATGCGTTGCTAAGCTTCTGCCACTCGCCGAAGTATTGCAATCCTCTGAGCTGATGTGAGGAGTTCTCATTCCCCTAGAGAGCTAGAGGCAAAGTCGATAGAGTGGCACGTCGGAAAGAAGAGAAAGGATATCTCTCAAAGTGAAAAAAAGCAACAGCAACTTTTACTTTGGCTGATATGTACTATACTCCCAACCTGTTCATATCATATTATATTGGAATAATACAGTGTTAAAACAGCTATAAAGCTCTTTTCATACTGGTACTCTTGATATCGGTATACCAAATCAGATCAAGAGAAGATACACTACAACACAAAATACAAACCACTGAACTGAAAAATAATATGAAAATTGCATCCTATCCACCAACGAAACAACGTCCAACAACACAAGCGGCAGCACGTCATATCAACGAAGAGGCAAGAGCAGTATTAACATCACTACGGGGTGGTCCGCCATATGTCGCTAGAGGTGAATTATCATTAGGTTTACGTGATTTACGTACCTTTGTTCGATCTCAATTCTTAGATGTTAATGTTAATAGTAGTAATGTTGGTATTGGTAGTGTAGGGGATAATGGAAGAGGTAGTACTAGTGAGTATTATACAAATGCAGTCAGTGCTGCAAATGTTGCTATTAATAATACTCCTCGGGAGGAGAATTGCAATACTGAGAGTGATGGGGCTGATAATGTTGTTGGTGCACCTCAGATTCGTTTACCTCCACCTTCATCTCCCAATAGAGAGGAGACTGCAACATCAACAACTGATATTAACAGTGATTCTGAGTTGAGGAAATCTTCTGCACCACCGCCACCAATCCCAGCGGTCAACAATGAGGAAGGCACTCAACAACAAGATGCAACAGATGATCAGCAAAATCGCTCAGCTTCTCCTACAACAACAACAGTAGAACCAGCCTCCTCCTCCACTTCTTCTCCAAATAATAATACACAACAACAGCAATTATCACCATCAACGCCGCATTCAGTACCTCCTTCATCACCTGATACACATGCAAGTGGTATAAGTTCTTCTCATGGTATCCCACCCCCTCCTTTGCCATTACTTGCAGATTCCAATACATCAATGCCACAACAATTATCTAACCATATGACAACAAGTACACGAAATGCAGCGTTACTTCATCATCAATCATCTACAGCTGCTAATAATAATGTTAACTTAGATCCAGGACCATATGCAACTCCATTTTTGGCAGTTATTGTTGATCCTCGTGCAGCCGGACCTCATACATTGGTTGCCTTGAGGGCATTGTATAGATTGTTAGATCGGGGTAGTATTATACAGTTAACACGGTGTGGTGGTAGCAGTAGTGACGATGTGATAGATGCACAGCAAGACCAACAAGAGCAGCAACAATACATACATGAAACTACATTAGAACCAATAGTTCGAGGTGTATTGGCATGTAGATTTGAACAGACAGATGCAGGTGCCGATGAGGCAGTAGAGATGGCAATTGCTGACTTGTTGCAATTGTTAGTTGAACTAGATGCCGCTGGTGCCCGAAGTGCCGAGAGTATGTTGGTACGTCAAGTCTATGCAAATAAGAGATTGAAGAAGGAGAGTAGTGGCACATCTTCTCAACCAAATAACAAGACAGTGATTAAAATCCAACGTTTACCATCATCAATAATAATGGAAGTATTTCATGCAGTATTTACAACACGACATACATTCGTTCGTGATGGAGGGGGATTACATAATTCTCCAGCTTTAAGTTTTCACTTTGAACAAGTATTAATGTCAATTATACATGTTGTCTTTGGCGGCGAAGACACTCAATCTAAGATGAATACTGGTTGGAATAGTAAATTGTCTTCTAGACACTTGGGTGGTGCACGAAACATACTGCAATTTTTAGTAGAGTCAGTAATGTTGAGTCGTCATCGCAATAAACAAATAGATGAGGGAGTTAGCGATGACGATGGACGGACATTGTGTTTGAGATTAATTCAACATTGTCTACGTACTGGATGGGGGAATACTAATAGTGCCGCTCTTACTTCGTCATTTACAAAACAATCAATGTCAGGAGAAGATTCAGTATTGCTTCGTTGTGTTGAAGATGATCTTTGTCTCGCCTTGTTAACCACTGGTCAGGCAATATGGGCTCACCATGATGAGATCCCTTCACAATTAGCGTCAACATCATCTTCTTCTTTGAATGAAATTGATAACATATCGGGAGGAACATCTATAGAATTACTATCTGAAGTGTGTGCCACGCTCTCATTGTTGTGGAGTCTTCCAAAATTAAGGAATAGATTACGTTCCCAATTCGAGGCTATATTTAGTGGATTTTATCAACGTGCCTTATCATTATTGCGTAAACGCCCACTGCCCGAGGATGGTATGGTATATCAAGCGAACTTGATATTTGATTTAGAGGTTGAAGTTATATTGGAAAGTTTGGTTGATGCTCTTTGCTTGACTACTATTAGTGGTCGTGATGACGGTAAATCAATCAGCACTATTGAGGAGTTATTCTTGACATATGATTGTTCCTTGACAGAATCAAATGTTGCAACTGGTCTACTTGTAGAGTTGAGTAGATGCTGTGGTGGTATGGTTAATGAGGAGGGCGAGCCATATGTGCCTTCAATGCCACCCAGTAGAACGTCAAGTGCTGTCCAAACACCGAATTCGTCAAGCGATTCTGGCAGAAGTACATCACCAATGTTGATTGCAAGACATAGGGCCGTTCCAGATCATTTAAAAGAGCTCTGCTTTGAGGCTTTACTTGGTTGTTTGAAGCGTTTGTTTCACGGTGTAGAATCACTAACTACTGCATCTCCTTCTAAAGAGGGAACATCCGAAGGCAACACCAGCTCACCATCACTCATTCGAAAGTCCAAGGGTACAAAGCGGAGCCTTCATCAAGCTGCAAAGTTGTTTAATGAAAAGCCAAAGAAGGGTCTTCAATTTTTGGTAGATAATGGACTACTGTCAAATCCACCAGATGCTAAAAGTGTCGCCTCTTTCCTTCGTAATGGTCTTGTTGTTGGCCTTGACAAACCTGCCGTCGGCCAATATCTTGGAGAGCTTGGTAAATCTGCCAAGGATACCAAGGCGGACACACCCGTTTATGAACAGGATTGGTTCCACAAAGATCTACTTACAGAGTTCTGTGCTTCATTTGGATTTGAAGATCAAACAGTGTTGGATGGATTACGAATGTTCTTGTCAACATTTAGATTGCCCGGTGAGGCCCAGATGATAGATCGTATTCTTCAGGCATTCGCCGAGTCAGTTGCTCGTGGGTGTAAGGAATCCTCGAATCATTCACTCAAGTTGTTTTCACCAGATGAGAAAAGAGCTAGTGATGCTGCCTATCTCCTGTCATTTAGCATTATCATGTTAAATACTGATTTGCACAATGATAACATTCGTGCAGATAGAAAGATGAAGCTTAGCGATTTTATACGAAACAATAAGAATTATGGCAAGGATATTAGCGATGAAGATCTTCCATCTGAGTACCTAACAAGTATTTACAATGCTATAAAGACTGAACAAATTAGAACGTTGGGAGAAGGGGCTGATGGTTCAATGACTGTCGAGCGTTGGAAGGGTGTCATGAGAAGTGCTTCCTCGTTTCAAACAAAGGATGACAAGTCATCAACACCAAGTAGTGACATTAAGGATTTGAAAGAGCTGTTGTTAGAGTGCTCTTGGAATCCTATTCTCTCTGCCGTGTCTGGTTTATGGGGCATGGCACCCTTGGGTTATGATAATGTAGCTGTTCATGATCAGAACGGAACCATGTTTGGTGCACGTCTAGGTATTGACCTTGCATATGAGATGTTATCAGGAGCTGGAAATCTTAGTCGACCTGACATATTCCAAGATTTGTTCACAAACATTTGCTATATGAGTAGTCTATTGGGTGAATATAACATGTCTACCGACGAGAGAGCTGATAATTTCATCAATTCAATTGAGCATCAGAGTGCCTTCACTGTCGCTCTTAATATTGCCGAAGAGCATGGTGATATGATCGGATTGGATGGGTGGAAGTGCGTCTGGGCAATGTTGTTCGAGTTACGAGATCTTCAGCTATTAAGTGGGAGAAGACGGCCAAACATTATGAAGGAAAGTGATTCTGATCTTTTATCACCCGAGGCCCGTGAAATTTTCTGTAGAAGGATGGCTAACTGGGATGATGAGTTAGACGAAGCCGCTGATCAACCTCGTAGGGGTGGTCTAATGAGCTTTGTGTTTGGAGGCGGTGATAGTACTACTCCATCCAAGGCCAGTGGTAATGTTAGAACTACTTACCACGGGAAGGAAGATCTTCTTATTTGGGATGATGTGGTGTCGAGTGATGATGAGGATGATACTTCAACAGATACAGAATACATGTCCTTTCCATCTGTGCGCTCTCCTAAGACGGCATCGATTGGGACAACATTCGAGAATCAGCTAGTGTACGAAGCTACGCTTGACAGCGAAGAGATTGGTGTTACTGGCTTAGAGAGAATAGATGTTAGTCACTCCGATCCTCAATCCTTAAGGGTACGAGTTAGACACAGGTTATCTCAGCTTGTAGATTTCTATGGACTGATCTCCGAGAGTCGATACTTGAGTGAGGAAGGACTGAGTGATGAGCTGAATGCTCTTGTAGAAATTATTCGGGATTCGTCCAAGAAGAAACCTCAAGGTGGTAGCGATAACGATGCTCTTGTCGGATCTATCATCAGTCCAGCCTCTGAAGCTTTTGCTGAGATATTACTTTGTGAGATTGCCTTGAAGAATCGTGATCGTTTTGCATTAGTTTGGGATACGATACTTCGTGCCCATTACAACTCCAGACTTACCTACCGACCAAGCCGGGGAAGTGAAGATGACAAGGATGCACAACCGGAGACGATTAAGCTTACACCCGGTATTGAAAAGTGTGTCACTGGTGTCTTGAGGCTATGCATTTGGACAAGCAACCGCAGCATGGTTGCCAATGAAATCTTACCAATGTTGAAAGTACTCCATCCTCCCTGCACTTTAGTATGGTCACCATTAGAGTTGAATCTCGACAAACATCTTGCCGAAGGACTGTGGCGTATTGTTCGAAACGCAGATGGTTTGGGTCATATCGAGGATGAAGGTTGGCTAGCGATACTCGGATTAACAGAATGGTGTGCAATGAGGGGTGGACTTCGATCTGATAATCACGATGGTAGTTTGGCCGAAGACGACCCATCGCTACAGGCGTTTAGATCACTACATCTCATTCTGCATGCAGTCGAATTGAAGGACTCACTTCGAGTTGATCAATACCCACAGATTGTTCGATCAGTAAGGTGTCTAGTCGAAGCAGGAGAAAGAGGATCTTGTCCAAAGCTAAGTATAGCCGGCTTGGACCTACTGCAAGTGCTTCATACTAGAATGGAATCAATGGTTGTCAAAGATGGTGAATCAGAGCATTTATTAAAGTGCTGGAGACCGATCATTGATGCAATACAGGAGCCTGCGGAGAAGAGTAGGAAAGTCCGCGTTAGTATTGTTTTATCTTATGAATTCATGTGTCCAATATGAAGTGTTTGATATTTAAGTGCTTCATTTAGCCTTCATGTATCTTCCTTTGATTGTCTTTGCAAGCCGCATGCACTAACTTGAGTTATCTATCGTCTTTCTTCCTCTTCATATACCTCTAAACGCGCATCTTCCAGAAATGCCAGTATAAGACAACAAGCGATATCTCTCCTCACGGATACGTTATTGGATCGTCATGGTGCTTGCATACCCCTTGATGGTCTCTGTGATATCATGAACAAAACATGTATCCCATTAGCATCTTCAAGAATAACTGACTTGTTGCGCACCCCTTATGAGAGTGGTATTGATTTAGAAGAAACAATGATTGAACTTGAATTGTGTATCAGTCTTCTATTCAAGCCCTTCTTACACCACCTCAAGGCACTAGTCTCAGCCAAGCAAGAATTTGTCGGTATTTGGATTTCCATGTTGGGAATATTAACACAACTATTAGGAGATGAGCCATCACAAAAGAAGGAGGATGTTGAAGATGGCGTTGTCTCTCGATCAACATTGTTCAAAACATCAAAGGAACTTGCATCAGAGCATCTACGAAATGCCATCATGGTTCTCGCTGCAATGGGTGTGTTAATCGGAAACGATAGTGATTCTACTGGTCCAGCCGAAGCAAATGAGGTTAGCTCTGTTACTTGGGCTGCAATTGGTAGTATCGGTTACTGCAAGCCATATCTTGACGAATGGAAAAACTCCGCTTCTCAATAAGTACTGAGTAAAGAGACGAGAAAGGAATATAAAGTAAACAATATTAGATCCCAATCATTCTGTATCCATCATCAGTATCATTAGAAAAAGCATTATAACAACTTATATACCATGGTATGCAAATATACCTGGTGTCTCTTCATGCCTTCATCTCATCCAGCCTACAAGTCGACTGCGAGTGATTGAGCACGAAGACGGAAAACCTGACATAGGATACCCTTTGGTATCCTTTGGCTTTAATACTTTTTCAGTGCGACCAATCAACTATTATCGTGAGGCTCTTTCATACAATATGGCTGGCTCAGGGAGACGCTCACATTACCGTAAGCATTTAACAGATGCTGTCCTTCATGATTTACCAGAACCAGACGAAACGATTGGTCAGAGAATTGCTCGTATTGTAGGAAGTCGAGGGTACGATAAGTTTTTTTTCTTTTTCATGTTCATGTGTTGTTATGATGTCAAAGGGTATATTTATTAACTCTTCTTACATCTCTCTTATAGCGGAAATATGTTTGATGTCATTGTTGCACCAATATCAGGCTCTAAAGATAAAGTAGGGGTGCAGCAGAAAGACGAGGACGCTACAATATCATCTGAAAATGCAAATGAGAAGAATGACAATAAAGAGGAGATAATATTGCAATCATCAACTACAAGGACAGCAGCACCAACAACACAACTTGCATTTCTTCCTACTAAATTTAGAAAGTTAGTATGGATAAAACGCAATGATTACGTAATAGTAGAATGCGGTGATGAAGAAGTAGCAGATAATAAGGAAGAAGATACTATACAAGATCAAAGTAATAATAAAAAGTCAGGGAATACAGGATTTAGATATGTTATTACTCATATATTATATAAGGAACAGGTGAAACATATAAAGTCAAAGGGTTTATGGCCAAGTGATCCTTTGTTTGCTGAGGAAGGCACTACCCCAGACGATGTTGATGGCCAAGAAGAAGCAGATACTGGAGACAAGGAGGACAAAGATAATGTGCCCCAAAACGATATATATTATGAAAATGATGATGGAATAGTATTTGACGATGATGATATCATGGTGAATACAAATAGAATAGCGACACTTAGAGTTGAAGACTCATCTTCAGATGAGGATAGTGATTAATGATCTTAAGATAGAACGGCATTCATAACCACTACTTATTATTAGATTGCTATTTTGAAATACTTTTACAATTGGTTACTTGTTATGGTTGTACATGACAGAACTTATCTTTCATCAAATTGACTCGGCAATTCAATACCAACATAATCTCATTAAGATAAAAAAGTCAATAACCACACACACCAACCCATGAGACATTAACGTTCTTTTCTTTCCTCCCAATTACCTCTATTAGGATTGAGACAGATTTGATATAATCTGATTCCTAGCTTGCATTAAAGCTTGTGCAATTGTCATATCTCCACCCATCCCTCCCATACCCATACTACCCATACCACCTTGCTGTGGTTGTCCACCACCTTGCATCGGAGGACCGCCCATCTGTCCCTGACCACCCTCCATGCCCATTTCACCCATTCTACTTTCCTGTTCATCTCGTAATAATACCGAACTTGCCAATTTATGTCCATCCGTTTCTAAAATAATCCCACCGTCACAATGTTCATCAATTAATAGAAAAACTAATTCTAAATTATCTAATATCATATTCCGATCTGTCGCGCCTCCCATTAATTGATTTAATGCCTCATATACGCCTTCACATAAATGTGCTAATAATAATTCCGATTCACCTGATGGGCCAATGTGTACTACACGTACATCACCACCCTGCTGTTGTTGTTGATTTGACCCACCACAGAAGACAGCAGTTTTACCTAATACTGTTACCACCTCAGCGGCTTGTGGATTAGCTGCTATACCACCAATCTTAGATTGTAATTGACGTTCAAATGAGGCACGTAATTGTTCAACTGATTGTACTGCCGTGGCATTATTATCTCCGGCATCTTTCTCAGCTGTTGTTGCTGTTTCTGAAGATGATGAACCGGCCTTCATAAAGTTTCCATAGTATTTACCGGCTAATCGATTACCATCTCCGTCTAGGACGAGGATTGCATCAACTTTAGGTAGTAATGGGGGGAAGGACATTTGTATGTGTGTATAATCTATATACTTTTAAGGAGCCTGGCTATTATTGTTTGAGTTTGTAAGAGTTTGAAAGAGAGTACTTAGGTAGCACAGGCTTATCCTTAGTAATACTTTGTAAATATATCAACTAATACTTATACTCTCATAATTAATAAATTATTAGTGTGGCTGAGAGTGGAGATTATCATTATCAAGTATGTTATGGGCACATCCGCAACATGTTACGAAACAGCATACACGAACACAGTCGGGAGGTGGTACTGAGTTCGAAGATCGATTACGGTCCGATTCGTTAGGTTCAGATTCAGGACAGGTATTAACTACCTCAAATTCAAATGATAATAATTCTACTACAGGTAGTAGTAGTATGTATTCTTATCCATCACATTATTACAATAAAGAACGGGGTGTAGATTTACGTCAATCTGTCATGGAGGCGATACAGGAAATGATGTCCGAACTCGAAGACTTGCATAAGAATATAAATGATCAAGCAGTTCAGCATATACATGCTGGTGAGATTATATTAACATATGCATTATCAAAGACTGTTGAATTGTTCCTAAAGGCTGCGGCGGCGAAGAAACGCAAGTTTTCAGTTATTATTTGTGAAGGTGCTCCGCATTTTGGTGGACATTCCATGGCCAAATCATTAGCAGAGGCGGGGATAGATACCACTGTCATTCATGATGCTGCCACATATGCTATCATGGCTAGAGTGAATAAGGTACTATTACCTGCTCATGCAGTTCTTGCAAATGGTGGATTGATTGCCCCCAGTGGATCCAACATGGTAGCCCTTGCGGCTAAACAGAATTCAGTGCCCGTGGTATCTATTGCTGGGATGTTTAAACTTTGTCCAATGTATCCACATGAAGGACAGGATACGCTAAATGATCTTATTAGTCCATCATCGGTAGTTGACTACAGTCTCATGGGGGATCCTGTACTATCAGAGGTGGAGTTTGTTAATCCTGTACATGATTATATCCCTCCCCAGCTGATAGATCTGTTCGTTACTAACATTGGGGGCTTCCAACCCAGCTATATCTATCGATTATTAGCAGAGTACTATCATAATGATGATTGGGAGGCGTTTGAGTAGGTATACATGCTTCAATTAATATAGTAATGTCCAGCTCAACAGTTCTTTACTTTACACGCATCATCTACAAAGGTTCCCCCTTCCCGAGATGATATCCCATCATCTTCATATTTACATTTTCACCTCTATCAAAGAGATCCCACATTAAGTTTGTGGTATCATCATTTTCCATTAATGCCTTAACATTTGAACAATTGTGCGTCGTGCACGCATCATTGCACTTCTTCGACGACGACCTTCAGACACTTCATTGTTTTCAGAACTATTACTCTCATCACTATCACTACTACTTCCATCATCATAAACGAAGGCTCTATGACCGACATGGTCTCCCCATGCGTACTCCTCACTGTCAGCAGATGCCTCCGATTCTTCAGAGTCACTGTCTTCACTGGTATCAGCATCTTCTGAGTCATCACTACTATCCTCTTCCATGTACTCATGCTCAGCCTCACCCTCGTCGTCTACTCCCAAGATATCATTACCATTACCCCTTCCTTCTTCTTCTCGATCACTTTCAATCTGCCCATACTCATTCTCTCTCACCATTGGTATTGCTCGAGCTAAGGCTGCATCCTCAATCTCTCCCTCATCCAGCATGGCATCCGCTTCTTCAATTTGCTGCTGTCGTCGTAACCGTCTCCTCTGCTTCTGCTCCACTCTGATCTCACTTGAATTATCTCCCACCCAGTCCCATCGCATCATATTGAGAATGTAGAAGATGCAATCGTCGGGCAGTGTCGAAAATGGACTTTCCCTTCTTCGTTGACACATGAACAGTGTTTGGGCGGCAGATCGAAAGTTCCGACCAAATGAGAGATTCTCACTAGGATTCCACAACCGATAGCATGCCCCATATTTGATCTGTCCTACAAACTCGCGATTGTCGCGCCATGCACTTCCCCTAGAAGTGGGAATTGGTAGAGTATGAGGAGTTATGAATGAGTTTGTTAATAATCTTAGATAAGGAGGTATCAAACGAAAGCAAATACTACTTACCAGCCCCAAATCGGAATAGATCCGAATACTTTTTCCGAAACATGAGCTCGTCCTGGCATGATGGTAATAAAGCTATCATCATGAGTCTTTCGTTTCTCTTTATTATCATATACGATTGCCTCATCTCCACGACGTGTAGAGTGTATGTATATACCTCTGACTTGCCCTGGTCTTAATTTAATAGGGTTAGCAGAAAGATCAAGTTCCTTGTAGCCTATAAAGGAAGGTGAGTGTGTTTTTTCATATATCTTTGTCCAATGCTTCTTCGACATTGAGATTTCACCATTTAGGGCTACATCCTTTGTTACCCAAACAGTGAGAGGACCTAAAGCACCACGAACTGACACAGAGTTAATGATAACATGATCAATAGGGAGGATATCTTTGCATTTCACAGGGAACATAATACCACTGAGTATTGAGGAAGGTAAGATTTATATGTGAGATTTTTTGCAACGTAATGTAGACCGAAACAACAATATCTTCTTCTTACCAAAACGTATGATCCTCGCGATCTATGATAGTGTGCACAGAGTGACATGAACATGAGAAAAGATACACATGAAGTACACATCACATGCATATTGCAAACACATACCGCTCGTTTCTGCCTCCACTGTGTCGTGAATACTAACATGATAATGAATTACAGGTAAAGATGATATGATTAGTATCACACATAAGCAAAGATATACAAAAGATACACATCACAACAATACATACACATAGTTTGCTTTACTAGCACGGTTGATTGCTGCCATATTGAGATATGATAGTACAATAACTCCTGTTAAATATACTAGGTATGATGGTACAGTATACTAAGAGATAGGAAGGTGTTAAGCCGCCGCGTCAACTTCTATCAACGCCTCATTGTTCTGAGCTAAGATCGTTTGATCGCCATGGTTTTCTTCCTCTTGTTTGTTTGTTGTTTGTTTCGAGAGTTTGACTTTGTTGTCAAGACAATTAATGCGCTACGGAAGTACAACCAAGCACTACTTGCCCTCCTACAGCATCGCATCACATTTTATCCACAATCTCTTTACTTAAAATAATATACTTTCTTGCATACCAATTTGCAATTTATACTTGAGAGCTAGCAGGAGTACAGTACAAAAAGGATCCTACCCATCAAACTACGAGTTGAAATACCTTAGAGATGGCAGACTCTACTGATAATTGTTTCATTGAAATAATACACAATCCACCTGAGGAAATATTGCCAGAATGGATAGAATGCTATATAATTGAAAATCTTGACCCGAAATATTGTGGTCCGCTTGCTCGTGATCTTAATGCAATCCTACCTCTGCGGATATCAACACAAACGAACGATGTACAATCAACATCATCATCATGCATTGTAAAAGAACATGATACTACTATACTATTTCCCAATACAGAACATTTGAAGAGAATACGAAGGCGTCCTGCAACTGATGAGGAAGTACGATCCCGAAAAATAGAGGATGAATATCCGACCAAACAGGATAGTAAAGAATCAACTGGAGTTGCATGTGACATCCACCCAACAAAGAAGGCAAAGATAAACAGCAAGAAGAAGAAGCAAACATCATATTCATTAGATATACTTGTTGGATCTGTGTCAGCTGTTGATGATCATTTATGCTCAAAAGAATCTACATCATCATTGTCATTAACAACTATACTCGAAAGATATAACCTATCAACATCAACTTCAAGTTTCATACGTAAATCTCTTCCGGGCAGACCAGCACATACCAAGGATGAATTAAATCAATGGAATACGTCTGTTTGGCCAACATTATTCTACGAAGAGAAGACTGTGCAATATAAAGAAGAACAGTTGGCACTAACTATTGAAGAAGTTGAAATGATGAAGAAGGGATTGGATGAGGCATTGAAAGATGCACTTGCAGCGCAACAACAATGTAAAGCATGGCGAGAGAAGGATACTAAAAGTAATAATGATATATTACCCACATTGTCTGGAGTAGTGGTACTGAATCCTCAAAACGGCGTTGTTGTTTCAAAAGCATCCGATGAACGTCACCTGCAGGCAATAATATCAGAAGAAGACACATTAGAAGAGAAGAAGAGTACAGACCAATCTGCAGCAGTGATGTGCAGTCAGTGGACTTGTTTTCCTGAAGAGACAAACCCATTATGTACTTCTGTACTATTGGCAATACAAGGAGTAAGCCGACAAGAACGACACATAGCTTTGGGAGCTGGAATGGAATCAGAAGAATTCAAAAGAGGACAGGTGAGGATATTGTGACTAGGTGGTATATTTGTTCTGCTTCGACTAACATCTTATCGTTACTTCACTCAATTATATGTATCAGTATCTTTGTACGGGGTGAGTGAGAGATGATACAATGGTATTTTATGTACAACTGTTCCTCACTAACACATTACCATCTTTCTCTTTTCAAAGATATGACGTATACCTCACAAAAGAGCCAAATGTGTATGAAGCAATGGCCCTTGTACATTCACGTGTACGCCGTGTAATATTTGGTGTAGTAGATAATGAAATGGGAGGTCTTGGCGGTGCTTCAAACTCTGCAAATAGCCAAAATACCGGTATACATTCACTGCCAGGAACCAATCATCATTATCGTGCATTCAGACTAGACTTGGATGGAGGTAAGTATGATAATAAGACAGCGACACTTATAGAATCAGTAGTAAAAGTTCATAAACCAACATGATCTTGAATGTATCACAACATTTACTTTTATATTTTGCAATATTACAGAATAAAGCCCATCGACAAAGAAAAAAGAAGAGAAGAGATCTCCCCCTTCGTTTTACTTCCCTTTACAACAAAGTGGAACTTTCTCCTTCTTCGTCACATCATCGTCGTCAGGAATAGTACCAATCCAAAGTCCTTCTGTCCACGTGCAACCTTCTAAACAATACTTGTCTTCCTTTATATATTCACTCGCACAAAGATCCCCCTCTTTATTCAAAACACAAGATCCCTTTCTTCGCCGTAGTTTATCTTTTCCTCTTCCTTTCTTTTTTCCTGGCAGGCCTTTTTCTGGACAGTTCTCGCCTTGTGCAGAACCAATAAATGCTTGTCCTGCAAGCTCTAGACCTCCTTCGCACTTAGTATCTTGCAAAGGATTATCCTGGCCAATACAACTAGGATGCTCATTAGATATACGAAGAAAAAGAACTCCATATGTATCTTCCTTGAATAGAGCTTTCGATCGACACCTCAGCGTCACTTTTATAATAGGCTGAGAGATTGTCTTAGCATAGATTGATGCTGATGAATTAGTAAGATATTGGTACGAAAAATATCGATCACTTGGAACTTCCTTAGCACGTAAAAGATCGTTTCCTTTCACATCAAAATAAGATGGTAAGAGCCTCACTTCAACAGGAGACGAACCGTCTAACACATCCATAAATGTTGCGTTAACCTCTTTAAAAGAGCCACTAGGACAAGCAGACGTAAAGTCCATAATCGACTCGTCATATTCATAGATTGTATCCAGCAATGTCTCACCAGAGCATGATGGCATGGTAGACGATGATGGCAATTTGGTAGAGGAATCCACGAGTACTAATTCCTTCGACGGCGGTCGAACGGCATAAGTAACTGGTAGACTCTTACCATCCGTAGATTCATTGCCTAGTCTGTAGACATTATCCGGTTGATCTGGATCGGTGAAGTAGATTAATTGTTCCGCACAATCCCGTAAAGTATCTCCATCTCTATCTGATGCATCAATAACTTGAATTGAGGTTTCAGTCATATCTGTGTTACCAGAAGAATCTGTTACCTCAAGCACAACATCGAAGGGTCCGCCACCATATGTGTCTGAACAGGAGAAAGCACAAACGCTACCATCTTCACTGCAATCTTCATTTGTATCATTCCGTTTTAGCTTTGCTGATACTCCACAGTTGTCAGACCATGAAAAGATGTCGCTAACAAATCCAAACCCAACGTCAGAATCTGTGACTCGTATATTTGCCGCTTCAGTAGTATCTAGATCGACGGGTTTATATGAAACCAAGGCCTTAGCAACGGGAGGGTGAGGATCAGTAACTGAGACAGTGACCTGCTTTGTTACGGTAGAACCTGCATCGCTCTTTGCAGTGATTGTAACTATATGGTCACCGAGATTTGAACATGTTAAGATGTTGTTATTGGTAAAAGGATCAGCAGGAGAAGTAGTGACCTCGCAAAGTGTGTCCTCGCATGCTCCATCAATTGAGGTGGCATTGAGAATATCATCAATATTAAATATGGCCTTTCCGTCACCAGGCTCATTTGACAATTCGTATGTCTTGTTCGACACTCCAAAATCTAGATCATCCGAGTCTTGTCCACCTAAGGTAATGATTTGGTCTTGTGTTACAGTAGGAATGGGACAAGATGAACTCGAGGGATCAACAGACCATGTTCGTTTGATAGTTGTGTAATTTGTAGTGCAGGGTACACCTGTATTCGTCTCCTCATCTGTGTATTGTATTGTAAACTGTGGATTTGGGCAGCTCGTTCTTATTAGCTTTGGTTTATCCATTTTGTACCTAAGCTGAAGATTGTCAGGATCATAATCTTCATCTCTGCAAACTGTTTGGACATTTTGCTCTGCTGCTTGATTTGTAACGATGGTCGTATCACCATAGGGAATCACAGCAGTAATCGTTAGTGGATCTGATTGAAGCGAGCCTGATTTGGCAATGACTTGATAAACGATGCTGAGTGAGGAGCAATCATAGTCATTACTAACATAACTCCAAACCAAAGTTGAAGTTGGTGAATTGCTTATAATATTGATACTTGGAGCCACATTATCAATAAGGTATTTCTTTGATATGGCAACCACGCTATTGAGATTGATTTTCCAGGCGTTAGATAGACCTGAATTTGCAGCACAATCAATACTGATTTGAGTAGGACCATTGTATTCCAGACTTGGTTTAGTCTCTTGGGGGCCATAAGCCTGTAGTTCTGAACTTACTTCGGTCTCTGACAATGCTTTATTTGCACATTCACGAGCAAGCCCATCTGAGAACATATTATACACTTCCTCCTCGCTCATTCCTCGAAAATCAACGTCGAACCTCCTAGTTAGTTCAACATTCTGATCATTACGAGGGGCGTCACTGTCTGCCCGATAGATTGAAAGACGTTCAGCTTGAGTACTGACTGGAATATTGCCAATTGGGACATTGCCATTCGCATCAGAAACCTGGAATGGTTGGCTACTTAATTTTGTGTTTTTCTGAGCTCTATCGGGATGGTCGATGGCGAACTTCAATCCTCGAACTTTGTGCTGCTCATTATCTTCTTTGATATTTTGCATCATATTTGCTTGTTCTTGCAAGCTTGCGATTGTTTCAACACCTTCAAGTACTTTTTCTCGGCAAGCATTATCGAGTCGAAGATACTTTGAGGTATCTTCAAATTGAAATGGATCACATTTATCTTTATAGTTTTCGATGATATAAGAGAGATTGTGTAACATATGTTAGTACACGTGACTTAACAAAGACAACCAAATATATAGGCAAGCTAAGTTCAGAAACAAACGCAGACTTTCCTGGTTTATTCTTTTTGCATCTAAAGTCAATACAGTTCGTGAACTCTCTATACTCTACACGACAACCTAGATCATCGTAACAACGATCACAAGAGTTATCACTTTCACAAGAGTCTTTACACTCGCTAACAACCGACCAAGTGTACCTATCCTTTACGATTCTGTATTTGCACGGATCGAACTTGACAGGATCGGTAATAAAGTTCCCAATACTGTGAAGAGCATATGAGTGTGAGATACCAAAAAGAGATGAAACCAAATATTCTATCACCAACAAAAGGAATGCCTGAAACTTACTCATCAATGGCAGTATCAAAGAAGTCACCATCTCGAAAAAAGGACAAAGCATCATTCCATGTGTCTTCAACAGCTGCGATAGCATCATTAACTGTTTGCGTTGTAAATTCACTAACTTCATTGAACGCATCAACGAAGAATTTTTCGCTATCTTCACCCACATTAACCAAGAAGACTCCGATACTTTCAATTGCTGCGTCTATTCCCCCCTCGATTAGATTGAATACAGGTTTTATATTATTATTCCAAAAGTCTTCAACAAGGCCAAAGAACTCTGCTAAAATATCAAGGATGATAAAGTTGAGCTTCATTGGTACATTGGGTCTGTTTCTCATCAGCCAACGCTCAGTGTCCTCTCCCAAACGACGATTCCTTTCGTTATCTTGATTTGAGAAAGTAAATGGCTCTGTAATGCCATTCACCTCCCAGTCCCAATTGAGAAACACACCGATATCATCGAGATTATTGAATGCCTTGACTTGTCCTGCTAATATCCACTCTGATAAACGGCATAGTAGTTGTAGAAGAAGGTATGTGAGGGTGATGAGAAGACGATGATTATCATGTAGCACACACAACATAATAATTACCATTGTAAGCATTGTTCCCTTTTGGATTGTTCCTTAATAGACCCGCCGCTCTAAATTTAAAGAAGAATAGTGCTGACATCTCCATCTCAATTGTAATTACTACACTTTGCTTCTTCTTGTTTTCCTCAATAATCTCATTGATTACTTCGCTTTCGTTTAGATACAACTCAGCCGCTGTGTCGTTGTCGCCATCTTCAAGCAGTTGTGTTATGTCCTCCCAAAAAGTTTCATTCACTTTATACGACTGATCTTCTGGAAGATGCGCGTTATCACAGTTTATGATGATGAAAGAGAGGAGATTATAACATATGTTAGTACATATGATATGCAAGGGCAATCAATAAAAACAAACTAAGGTCAAACAAAGCAGTGAAGTCGTCGAGACTTTATACTGGAC
>Ga0214480_100351_pt1 | contig 23655 bp, 28 predicted proteins | sample M1_20Mar14CPVII9_3_FD_165042 | JGI IMG/M metagenome (GOLD analysis project Ga0214480, IMG submission 165042) | Marine eukaryotic communities from Monterey Bay, California, United States - M1_20Mar14CPVII9sort6BwellE17 | ecosystem: Environmental > Aquatic > Marine > Unclassified | place: USA... | reverse complement strand
TCCTTTCAGGATCAATTTGGGCTAATACATCTACAAACTCTTGCCTACCCAAGAGTGTTGTGAGGGCGGCTCCGGCAACATCATCAAACTTCTTCTCCTTCATTGGCGGTGGCTGGACTTCAACATCTGTTGATAAATCGGCAACTTGGCTAGATGATATGGCGAAAGAAGTCCTGGCCTTCTTCTTGGCTGGTTCTTGGGGCGGTGCCTCATCCAAAGGAAGACGCTTGTCATTATTCTTCAACTGTGCCTTTCCAACAGAGACTGCGGCTGAGGAGGGTTTGGCAACGTCATTAGGAGATTCCTTGTTTGTATCTTCTTCATGATCGGCAGGTGTTACTGACACTTCCTTGGCAGGGCCGACCTTGGATGAATAGACAGCCTTGGACTCATCATCGATCGGATCATTTCCGAGTTGTGCCAGATGTTTTTGAGACTTTCCGGCGGGCTTACAAGTATTCGAGGGATCTTCTCCATGGTCGATTCCTTCTCGGAGAGCACGCTGCTTGTATACAGCGCCACGGTTGTCATCAGACATCTCACGATAAAGGTTCATAATTGCTCGAGGGCCAACTCCATAGTCTCTGAGGGAGGCAGTATCGCTCGCATCTCGAAAACCAGCTGTCGTTTTCATTAATTCAAGAGTCTGCTCGGCAGCTTCTTTCTCAGAACGTGCATAATCACCCTTCCATTGACACTCCTCAATGATAGGTGCTCTTGTGTGTGTCGAATCTAGCTCGAAGAAAGGCGGAGACTCATCCTCCCGTTGAGTCAATGGCATTACATCAACAACTGATCCGCCAGAATCGCGACTATCGGTGGCAATTGTGCGATCCAAAGTGCTGGTGCCAATGGGTTTAGTGGTATTACAACTACCCCTGGTAGGAGTATCAGAAGAAGATGACACACCAGACATGGCAGTCATTGGTTCGCTAGTTTGAGGAGACGTAACAACGCCAGCACTTGAGTATCCCACATTGGTAGCAGTCGACGATGCTGCACCCAGCGAGGGAACTTGAGGAGCATTACTTGGACCAAAGAATTCTTCGGTCTTCCGTTTGGCATCTCCTTCGTTTGCTTGAACAACAAGAGCGATTGCCTCATCATTTGCAACTTGAGTACACTTGCCAACCAATGGCATAGGGGCACCGGTAGACTCGGCATCAGAAAGCTTGGGTGGTGGCGTATCATCCACTTCCTCGGCTTGGTTGCAAAGGTTCGTTGGTGGCATTTGGTCATCCTTCACATCTTCTTCTTCTTCTTGGTATCCGTTATCCTCTTCATTGGTGTTCTCCTTGTCTTTGTCGGAGCCTTGAATATCGCCATGATCGACCTTGATTTCTTTTCGAAGAATAACGGGCAAAAGTTGCTCAGCAAACTTTAACATCTGATGGTATGGGAGTTGGGAGTTTGTTGTTAGGGAGTGTATTGATACGGCAAGAACAATAAGCACACAAGTGACGACTTGCCATCTTCCTCCTTTCGGTATCACCTCCCACATTCTTATCTAATACATCTACAAACTCTTGCCTATCCAAGAGTGCTGCGACGGCTCCTCCGGCAACATCATCAGACTTCTTCTCCTTCATCGTTGGCGGTGGCTGGACTTCAACATCTGTTGATAAATCAGTACGAACATCTTCAATGCTTTTTACGAGTGCTGCTTCATCCAAGGCTTGAACTTCAGGGTCCGGAGTCTTCATCTTCTTCTTCTTCGAGGGTAGGGGGAACTTCCGATCCAGTTCCTCCTCAATTTCAAGCTGGATTTGTAGTCTGCGCCTCTCTCGGTCAGAAAGGAGGCCACCACGGTTGTTCTTGACTCTGTAATGTGCATTGGTAATCTCGGAAACCTTTTCTACCCTCCACTCATCATCATGTGTCAGACCTTGATGAGGATTTGGTGTTGTAGGGTGTTTTACGGGTTGAGAGAAGTCTGGTTGGGTTGTCATTGAGGCATCACCAACTGAACTACTCCCTACGGATCCATCATCAGAATCGGAGTCCGAGTCCTCAAGAAGTTGAGAGAGGTCAGACTCGACGGCTTCTAGTTTGGTTTCGGCATCCTCGGCTAAGATCTTGGCTTCGGATAGTACTGATGGATCAAGAGAACAATCCTTCTCATCTTCATACGACAGTTTAGCAGCCTTGATGTTATCGGCTGACTCCAAGGTTTCTTCAATCTTCCGTGCCGTCATCTCCATCTTCTTCTTCTTCTTCGTCATCACTTGGCTAGATGGTATGGCTAAAGAAGTCCTGGCCTTCTTCTTGGCTGGTTCTTGGGGCGGTGCCTCATCCAAAGGAAGACGCTTGTCATTAGCACCGCCCTTATTGGTAGCCTCCTCCATCATGGTTGATTTCTGAGGGTGTGGCTTATAAGAAAGGGAGTTGCTACCAGTACCATTTAATTGGGGAACGTCATTAAGGGTATACCATCCCTTGTCCAATTCTTGAGGGGCATCAATTGAAGGATGGTACTTGTTATTATTCACTCGATTGACCACGTTTCCACTCGGTCTGTGTAATGACATGGAGACAAGGGTGAGGTGAATATCATATTGAATATATACAAAACATTTTACACACAATGGAAACTTACAAAATAGTAACCTGGGTAGTAGTAGTGGCGTTGGATGACATTCCTTCATCTAGATCAGTGACTTGATGGTTGGATGATGCAGTGATTGAAGCATTGAGGCAATTATCCATATCATTACCCAGTACCTTTCCTTCATCATCGAATATTACTCCATCACCTAAAGTATCATCAGTTGCAAAATATAAGAACTTATCATCAACTTCTTCAAATAATGTCAGTGATGAAATTGTAGATGCTTCTGATTGTTTACGGTTGAACCCATCGATTGTATTGGATTTCTCCTGTTTAGTATCCTCTGATGGTAACATTTGGATGTTAGGACGAGTTTCGAGTAGGGTGGATGTTCGATGTAGATGTATTGATTTTTTATTGCAATGGGGTATTGAATTGTTTTATGAGCTGAGTAGGTGGGTTGACCTGACAGATGGAGGGAGACAGGTACTGACACCTCCAGCAGCGTTGAAGATGTCAACAAATACTTGGCGTTGGGGTGTCATGATATCGTTGAAGGGGAGACAGCACCAACAAAGGTAGTAAGTAGGTGGGTTATTGTTCGTTGACGTTGAGTTGTTTGAAGGCGGTATCCTGATACTTGAAGGTGAGATCTTTTTTTAGTATCAGAGACTAGGAGGAAGATAAGAAGTTGTATGTACTTGAGTATGACCAACAACAACCGTCTAGCTGGTCAGGTGAATAATGTGCCTGGAGGGAAGATTATCATATATATTGAACAAGATACGAAAGGCAATCGAAAAACAAGGAGAATAAATCAATCAGTTGCTAAACATCATAGATTAACATATTATAGTCCGTGCTGAAGTGAGTGGCCAGCACATAGACTACTACCCTCTACAATAACTTCCCGACAACCATTGATTTTGCACTTTTTTCCTCCGTGACGTCTACACAATCCTTTAAATTGGACCTTCTTGTTGCAACCGACATGCCTACATGTAACGAATTTAGTTCTTGTTGATCCATGCTTCATACACCATCCATCTCCTCTACTTCTTGACGAGCAACCTTGACGAGAGCATAGCTTTCTACCGATGTTTTTCCCCTTCTTGTTACTGTTTACATCGGTGCATTTATCAGTGGTAGTATCATCGGGTTTCCATGAAGCTACTTTGCATAGTGTATCTTCAGATGAAGCTACTTGGCATAGTATATCTAATGCATTATTGGTATTAATGTTTTGACGGTACTGACTCAAGTCCTTGAAAGGTTGAAGAACAGCATCATCAGGGTTGCTTGTAGTGGTGGTGTCAACAGAATTCTCGCTTGAATCATCTGACATTACTTCTTATCTCCTATTAGTATTAGAATAACAAAGCAATAATGTGGTGATCAACCTATCAGTGTATTGTCCTACAACCCACCCAACTGAATGCTACCACTCAGAACACCACCAAATGAGTCGAAATACCTTCTCTCTTAATCTACTGAGAGTGAGAGTGATTACTGGCAGCAAGGTAGAAGCAAAATACGAGGTGCGCACTTAGCGACGGTATCTTTTTTTTTTTCCCCTGTTGACCTCAGGAATATCGAAAACAATTATTTTGTTGCCTTTTTATCAACATTCATCGTTGAAATCGTCTTGGTAAGAGTGCTCTAAATCTGTACCGTAATAGACAATTACAGCTTTTCTTGTAATTTTACGATGAATCATCGCTAAGTGCGCACTACAGATCCCAAAAGCCTAAAAATATATAGAGTGGAGATAAATTATTGACAGCTAGCTAGACAAAATAAGATACCAAAACGCTAAGTTGCTTAAAATCGGTACAAAAGCCACAAATTCCTCTGAGTAAATACTGCACTACTACACTATTTTGTAATTGGTTGGCGGTATAACTCAATCACCCTATGATTTTTATTTTCATTCTAGATAAAATTTATACAGATACACAGTAACAGTATGGACTTGAAAATAAAGAGCATTACACAATACAAAAGGTAGTTCTTATTTAAATTACCATGATCATCAACTTGTGGGTAAACTCCGATTTTCTTCCCTCTATTATCTCTATTAGCAATTATACATAAGATATTCTCTCTTCTCTCCAATGATCATCACATAGAGGAACACGGAGGATATTAGTTGGAGTGTAATTCCAGTATACAAACTACAAAAAAGCCTAGACACCACCACATAATATGATAGGTAATATTATAAGCAGAGGCGACAAGCAGAGTACAGTGCAATAATAATTGATATTGCAAAGGGGTGACAAGCAGAACGTACAATAATAATATAATATATATACTCTATAGTGCATGATAGACACGCGTGTGATACAACAACTGATACAACAAGTGTGATACAACAACTGATACAACAAAGAGAAGGCTGATTTATGATTATCCTAACAATCAACTATGGCAATATTTCAACGTCAATACTCATTAAATAACAACAGAATAAAAAAAAAAACCAAAGGGAGATCCAACACACACACACACTGATCTAGTTGCTAGCAGAACCAGTAAAGTGCTCATAAGCGAGGATGTTCTTAGCAACTTCGGCGTCCCCATAGAACTTCTCGAGTAGTGAGTCAGATTGCAACACCTGCTCCTTGTCGTTATTTCCCAAAAGCTCCATGAATATCTGGGTGACGTCATCGTTCATAAGGTACCTTGATAAAGGTGCGGCATCTTCCTCGGAGGCATCGCGGCGGAACACATAGGTCTGCTTCCTGGTGAATAGGCTGCTTTCCTCTGTGAATTCGGTGAACTTGGAGGCAATGTGCTTGCCGATGGTCTGTGGCGTTTCGTCGTCCGAATTGGCAATGGTTACGGCACAGTCTATAGACGTGATAATGGACGAGATAGAAGAGATACGGGTGGAGTTAATACAGGATCGAAACACTCATTGTTATACAACTCATTGACAGTTACAAATCTCACCCCAAAACCAACCAACTTCCTTGTCTGTCATCCCCTGTAGCCTGTTGTTTTCTTTGGGATCTTCGGGATTATAGGCACGACGAGTCTTGAAACCATTAAGCTTCCAATCAGCCATTAGTTCAGGGTCGCCGTGGGAGGAGAAGTAATCTTTGATAGGTCGAATAAAGGCGGCACCATTGCCCTCGGGTCGAATGAAATAGCTCACGAAGATCCTAGGGACGGCGGTGGCAACTGTTTCAACCTTGTTGACGTTTTGCTGATTGGGTGCAAAGGGTATACCAGGAGATTTTACAGTGAATCCACCAATCTCGTAGGGATTGGTAACAACTTGATTCTTTTTAGGAGTAGCAGGCTTAGCTTTCGGCATATTGATGAATGGACGAGAGGGAGGAGAGGTATTTGATTGTATTGATGCACAGTATAAGTGGTGAATTGGTATGTGAAGTGAACAGGAGTGTAAATTATGACACCAATACAACAACAAGGGGGAGACTGCTTCTGACACCAGAGGGGAGTCAGGCCTTGACACCGGAGGGGAGTCAGGCCTTGACACCGGAGGGGAGACAGACCTTGACACCGGAGGGGAGTCAGGTCTATGACAAGGGGAGCCTGCCCCTGACACTGGATGGAGGCTGCCTTGGAGTTAGAGTACCACACCAAGAGACATCCACAAATCTCAATCCGAAGGGAGCTGATACTGATAGCAGTTAAAGGCAAACTTGGTAGTATCATGAATATAGGTGCTAATGGTAACGGGGGGCACCAGGTGTCCAGCCTTGATTTGAAACAGTTCAAGAAACAACTAGGCATCAGAAAAACAGATTCCATTGTCTACTTTTTGAGTGGTCTATTCGAAAGTAGCGATTGCATCTATCGTGTTGTGTTCATGCAACTACCAAATCATATTTGGTATTTAAAAGCTCCATTCATCAAGATGATATTGGAGAATGAATTCGACGGCAACGAAGTACCATACTGGGTAACCTCTCTTCGAGAAACCTTCATTCGTAAACAACCACACGGTCCAAATCAACTAGACAGGACAACGAAGAACAACGGAGAGTTGGGTTATCCCAAATCGATAATTACTTTCACCCACAAGGTATCCCGTACAGCGTCATCACTTGAGCGTCATTCATTGAGTTATGCTATTGCAAAAATACACAACACATTTGCAAATAACGTCAGTAGATTGAATGAAGTGTTACATTCTTGGTTATGTGAGAACCAACGGGGCATTATTAGGTACTTCACAGAGAAGTGGCACTACTTAGACCAGGAGGCACTACTTATCAAATTCAAGAAAGATATCAATAAGACATTCAAAGCTAGGCGTGTTATTAACACAGATATTGCATTGGATTATTTCTTGTTGGATTGGGATATCAAGAAGTTTGTGAAAAACGATATTGGTTTGAATCACTGGCCTAAAAGTAAGCTCCATTACATCTATGGGCGTTCCCGCGAGGGCAGTGAAATACCAGAGTTCGGTAGAATTCAAAAACATACCATCAAATAGTTAGAGTATAAGGAGGGCTAGGCACCTCTATTCGACAAGCTCCTATAGTGTTGCGGCCTCTTTCATTTCGTAGTAGGTTAGCAGTTCCTCAACCTTGACCAGCTTTATCTACCCCAGCTGAATTGTGTGAGCTAGCTGGCGTCTCTTCCCATTAATTGTCTGCAATTCATTCTTGCAACGGGGATACCGTCGTGGGACAGAATCCCATATAACGAGAACACTGATGTGAAATTTGGATACATTAGCTGTACATAAGCTGATTTACAGTACGCTCGCTGTGTCTGCACAATAAAAGCATTATACATGATACTAACTCTAAGATTTATTTCTGGCCCATACATAATACAAGTTAAACCAATCCTCTTGGCGCGGCTCTCCCGAATCTCCCTTCTTAAGACTGCAAAGCATCGCACTAACATCTGACGGGTGGGTACCGTCCATTAATAAACAATAAATTAACATCTCATACATCAGCCACCTATGAATACAATCCCTCCTCCAGCTTTATCCCTGAAACCATTACGAGATGCATTAAGTTCCCAGTATTGTTTCTTACAGTAATGACCACATGCCATCCTCATCAACCTTGAGTACTCCTGTTTCAACTCCTTTGGTATCATTGGACAGTGGCTATATTAGTAATTAGAAGAAGAAGAAGAAGAAGAAGAAGAAGAAGAAGGTAGATTATATAATATACTCATATCATACACACAATAATTATCAATACACCAAGAATATATTACTGCATTGTATGCACGACAGTTATCAATACACCGATGTAAACTACACTCACCGAATATGTGTCTGGAGGCGGACGACAATTGACCTATAAATCCCTTTTAAGGACTGAGGAAATACAGTATGGAACTTCTTCCTCTTCCCGTGACAAAGTTTGCAATGTCTACATCGAAATCCAACTTGGCCTTGCTTAGGTGTAAAATGCGATCCTTGTTGGGATCGAGAGGGACTTTGTTGGAATATGAATGGTTCGATCATTTCGCTCCTTGCGAAACAATGAGCTGGGTTGATATGTTTTAAGTCTTCATCCGTATGCTGACCAAAGTCATCTAGAGACGATACCTTGGGGGTTGGGGCGGCTTTTGGTGTAGAACAACACCTCCGCCTGTGATTTGGAGTACAACCACCGTCATTCAAGAAGCGCTGGTCCCCTTCCTCGTTTGTAAAACCAACTATAGATGGCCTTGCCACATATCTATTGGGTGGCTTCCGGTTTTTACGTAATTCCATGGTGTCTGGATCCCGATGGTCTGTACCACTGGTAGATGAATTTGTCGTGTTTGTATTAACATCTGGTGACGAATCGGTAACACGTGAGTTACACGCTCCAATTGACTCCTTTTGCTCTTCCGCCCACTTTGAAATGAATGCTATCTCCGATGGCACCCACGAGAATTGGTGAGACTCCAATGCATAGTCATCTGACACCTCGGACGAAATGTTGGATATCATTGCCTCGGCATCCCGCCACCTGAACGTCATATTGCCCAGTTTGGGGTATGGGGTACCCTGTGTAGACTAGTGGAACTGGATATGTGTGTGTTTGTGTGTATGTTAGAGAGAGGTCTGGGAGGTGTCAGGGGAGGGGAGACAGGCCTTGACACCAAGAGGGGAGTCGGGGAGGGGTGTCAAATTTTGGCCACAATAGAGGAGCCACTGTTTTGGTGAATAGGTGCTTATGAAATATGAGGTCAGGGTCACCACCTATTAAAATCGACGCGGACGTTGTTCGTGTCGGTGGTCAATCGTTAGAAGAGCCGCTACTCAAGGAAAATCCAAATAGGTATGTGTTATTCCCGATCGAAGATGCAGAGGTGAGTGAATGAAATGACAAAACATACACCATATCACATCACCAATCACCATCCAACATATCACATCCCACCCTTAACCCTATATCATCACACCCGGACGCCGTATGGAAACATAGATTTGGCAAATGTACAAAAAGGCCGAGTCCTCCTTCTGGAATGCCGAAGAAATCGACCTTGCTAGTGATCTAAAAGATTGGGAAAGTCTTTCAAACAATGAACGTCACTTTGTGTCACACGTATTGGCTTTCTTTGCAGCCTCTGATGGGATCGTTAACGAGAACCTTGTCAGTAACTTTGCGATTGAAGTGCAACTGCCAGAGGCTCGTTGCTTCTACGGATTTCAAATCGCCATGGAGAATATACACAATGAGACTTACTCCCTGCTCATTGATACATATATAAAGGACCAAAAGGAGAAGATGCACCTCCTCCGTGCCATTGAGACCGTACCATCTGTCCAGAAGAAGGCTAAGTGGGCACTGAAGTGGTGCGATGCCAACAACGCATTATTTGCTGAACGTATGATTGCCTTTGCCGCCGTTGAGGGCATCTTTTTCTCCGGCTCTTTCTGTGCCATCTTCTGGTTGAAGAAGAGAGGATTGATGCCCGGTCTTTGCTTCTCGAATGAGCTAATCTCACGTGATGAAGGCTTGCATTGTGAGTTTGCATGTCTACTCTACAAAAAACTAGTAAATAAGTTACCAAAGAGTCGAATTGTGGAAATCGTTACCAATGCCGTTGAGATTGAAAAGGAGTTTGTGGTTGATTCACTTCCAGTTGAGCTGATCGGGATGAACTCGAACTTAATGTGTAAGTACATTGAGTTTTGTGCCGACAGATTGCTAGGTGCCCTTGGATGCACCAAGTACTACAACGCTGTCAACCCCTTCGAGTGGATGGAAATGATCTCACTACAGGGCAAGACTAACTTCTTTGAGAAGAGAGTTGGAGAGTATGCCAAGTCTGGAGTTGGTGTCAATTCAGAGGAACAGGTATTCAGTGTCGATGCTGACTTTTGATAACAAGTAACACGTTAATTTAATTCACAAGCGGCCACTTCATTCCCACCACTACCACCTATATACATCAAACACTACTGCACAACCTGCCCTGACCGATCATTATCCATTACCCGATGGTCTTTTAAGTTGAACGTTCTCATGCAACCACCTTCTACCCCTGACTAAGTTGGAAAATCCAGGCAATTTCCTCATACTAGTGCCCCTTAGTACCTTCCATTCCTCCCAGCTGGGTAGGCCATTTATTGTTATACCTCTTCGCAGATACTTATGGTACCGCTCCACGGAAGTGTGGATGATGAAGTTGTGTAAATCTCGTGGCTGGTAAGAAAACGGCCACGTTGCTGCACTGTTAGGGTGGAGACGCCTTACATTGTCAAGGGCATTAGAAATTAACCAGATACGAACGTCGAGGACAACACAGAGCAGCGGATATTCTGTACCAACACCAGATGTTTCGTCTCTCGTAAAAACAACGGGTCGAGTGAGGTTGGAGGAGAACACATTACCGGCAGCAATAATTTCCAAGAAGATCCGTAATTGTTTAGTGGTCATCCCACGGCCGTAACGTTGCTTATGATTGAAAATATCCATTTCTTTTGCTATTGAATCTATGTCTCTGTTCTCTTCTTCGATTAGGCTGGTGATATAGGTTTTGGCAAGAGTATTCGATGCGACACCAGTGAGACCTGATACTCTAGCAAATGAATCTACTGGGTTTGGAATGGACCATTCACTCCCGTTGAAGCTAGCACTGCATATACTTAAGTCGAATTCACTCAATGCATCCCATGCTGTTGCTCCCCGAGCGAGAACAATCAAATCGATATTTACTATCTGTTTCTTCGTGCCTTTTAAGTGGGCGTGGTGTTTATAGGGCATCGCCTCACCATCAGACGTGATAATATCAGGAAATTGCGGAGGATTCAATGTCTTGTATCTCTGTCCTCTAGAAATAGCAGCCTGATAGCTAAACCTTTTGTCGTCTCGGTTCATGTAATGTTCTACATGTCTGATTTTACTCTGTTCCGGACCCTGAAGGTACCTCCTATAAAGTGTAGAAAAACCACAGAATACTTGGCCTTCATCTCTTAGCCAGGATCGTACAATCGGTGCTGCTTCCTCTTGGCATATAATATCAATATCAGATCCCTTCCACACCTTACCAAGGATGGCCTGAATTGCACAGCTTCCACTTTAGTATCAATATCAAGTGAGTGTACATTATTACTCAAAAGGATAATTTTACACGAGTGCACAATCGAAAGCTACAACTCTCACCTTATCACGATCGAGCCATGCGGTGAGCGTTTTGTCATGGCAATGAATGAATTCAGCGGATCGGAGCTTTCGAATGTGGTAGAGCTACGCTTTAATACAAATTCCAAGTTGCTCATCAGAGTATCGACTAGGAGTTGTTTATATTTTGAGGGATCCCTGGGATCAGCGACGGCGAGTGAGAACACATCTGATGCTGACAAATACCCAGCAACTCGATGTAATAGGCAATCCGGTAGATATTCCAAAGTCATCCGATCTCTTTCCATTTGATTAATGCACTTTGATTCCACTTCCATAAATGTTGTAGGTATGACAGCAAAAGTGACAACCCGTCTCCCCTCCGGTGTCAAGGCCCGACTCCCCTTCAGTACCCGTCTCCCCTCTCTTTTCATTGTTGGTATCTTGCAATGCAGAAGTAAAGCTGATCATTTAGAGAATGGGGTTCCTACCACCTTCCACCAAGGTACCTGTTGTGTGAATGATGGCACAACAAACACATGATGTCGATGGTTGATATTAATATATCGATATAGTACTTTGATCAGGATTGGTCCTAACACAAAGTCGTAATTACATATTTTGCCGTCAATTGTTTGCCTCTATCAGACTGTTCACGGGGGTAGGGTATAACGGTGTAGATAATGTACCTGCGAACTTTAAACTAAACGCTATGTACTCCAACTACTCCCCTATTCATCACAACCCTCCATTCCATCACAATCTTCATCTGGATGGGTTTCATTTCCACCTCTACCCTTCAAACTGAGAATGAACGCTCTTGAAAATCCAACGTCCAGGGCAGTCTGAAAGAGGATTGCATCTTCAATATCACTTTCAATCGCGACAATCATTGCCAAGTAGACCGACCTAGCAATGGATTCGATTTGGCAACCACCTCTTGAATTTGTAGGACGAAGTTGAGGTGTCTTATAAACTATATTGATGGCATCAACGTCAGCCCTACTACTATGAAACCCACCAAAACTCCTGACATAACGGGCAAAGTCTCTGTAACATGGCCTAGTCAAGTGAAAGGGGTGACGTGCAATTGGTATAACTGTAACAGATCCGGGTTCAAACATCGTGGTACTCATCTCAGTACTAATCCTGGGTTTCAGTAATCCATCAAACACTCTCCGCCTTCGAGTACTAGATGAACAGGGTATATCTAAGTAGGAAGTGATACGTCTCATGACATCACCTGGCAGTATATGCAAGGGAGACTCCTTTGATTTGCAACCAATGGCAAGAACCGATAATGTATCTCGATGGCAGCGGGCGGCGTCAATATCGAATCTCAATTCATCGAATCGTTTGCATATAGCAGCCTCGATCTTTTTTGACTGTTTCGACTTCTCATTGAACCAACCCCACATTTGATAAAATAAAAATAACGATGCAAACAACGACCACACAGTAACGATGACGCCTGAAATCTGAGTGATGGCTGGTGCGTGACACTGAGGGGAGACGGGTATGCCACTGAGGGGAGACGGGTATGCCACTGAGGGGAGACTGCTTATATATTTTTTTTTCCTTCAAAAATGTGACACCAGAGACAACTCATCACAACAAGGCTTCAATAATGATTGACCACCATAAATCCAATGGCAGCACGATCGCAAACCAAATTCAGGTCGGTGATATAGGATATGTATTCTACAAAGAATTCAATGGCTTGTGGTACCGAGGTGTTGTTGCAGCAATCCGTCGAGGGGCCGGTGAGTCTATTATTCATGTGCACTGAATGTAAAATATCCCACAGTAACACAAACCATCTACTAATACTCAGCGGGTGGTAAGGACCGGCAATGCGTTTATTGCAATAGAGTTAAGGAAGATCTATCATTGAACACTCTTCATAAGCTTGCCATCACCTATGCCATACATCTTGTATCAAACGCGTGTGCGGGCCGTGGCGAGTTGTTACATGATATCAATGACACGGAAGAGGAGGTAATATTGATACTGGTTGACATGAAAAGAGATCTATTAGGCGTGCAGGGGTGATTACATCTCAGCAGAGCACCAATAGGGGAGTATAATAGGCTGCATGGTGATAGATGTGATAAGTGGTAAGAGGCACTCACCTTGGGGGTTGGGGGACAAGTTCGGGGAAGTGGGAATAAGGTAACCCAAATGGTTAAGGCTCATAACCCAATAAAGAGGTCGATTTCAAAAGTTGAGCCTTTTTATTGCATTTTTGGCCAGCTCTCACGATTCTGATCATGTTGTATCATTGCGCGACTCCACCAAAATCAATTTTGACTGAGTTATAAGCGTTCCCCGGACGTCCCCGAGTCCCCCAAATGGGGGCTAAAATTTGGGTTTTGAGGCAGTTTGAGGGAACTAATTTTTTTTTTCCTAAAATTTAATGGTAGTATTGTTTATCGTACACATCAATCGCCGTACACATCATCATGTCGTCATCAACATCAGCAGAACAAAGTAAGCATGAGCTACTCGAGCAGCGTCTCAAACTCGAACAGCGTCTCAATAAAGCTAAGAAACAATTAACTATCGACACTAATAATGTGGCATCTACCAAGTCAATGATGGATGCTGCAATAGCAATGTACGCAAGTGCAAAATCTCAACTTGATATTGCAAAATCTCAACTTGATATTGCAAAGAAGGAAGCGGAGGGGGCTGAGACAATGTTAGCAGAGGCCAAGAATAGAGATGCTGCTGTCGATAATAATAATTTAGAGCAAACAGCTGCTGTTGCAAAGCAATCAGATGGCAGTAGTAACAAACGCGCACGCACTACCCCACAAACCACCAATGTTCCAAATAGTCCAAAGCCTCTTTAATCGTAATTCTCTTGTAAGGGTCCTTTTCAAGTAATCTACTAACCAACTCCTTCACAGCAGTACTTTTGTTGGACCATCCTGGCTCTGGGAATACCAATTCTTCGTGCAAAATTGAATTAAGTACTTCTCGATCGGTGTCACCCCTAAAAGGTGGGTAACCAGCTAGTAAAGTGTATACAACAATCCCTACCGACCAAACATCACTTGCCCTGTCATAAGCACCATTGATAACTTCCGGAGACATGTAGTAATATGTACCCACTTGAGCCCTCATCAACACATCAGTATCACTGTGAAATCGGGAAAGTCCAAAATCAATCAATTTTATAGAAGCTCCTTCACAATTGCTCTCGAATAGAATGTTCTCTGGTTTGATATCTCGGTGAACTATATTATTCTCGTGTAGATATGAGACGGCCATCATCAGTGACCTTGTTATTTCCATTGCCTTGCCCTCGGGTAAACATCCTTCATCGGTTATATTACGGTTAATTTTGTCAAACAAGTCACCTCCCGTGTACTTCTCGGTGATTATGTGTACAAAGTCCGAGTCTTCGAAGTGGTCAATCATCTTTACAATGTACACGTGATTGATCTTTGATAACATACCCACCTCATTCTTCACAAAAACATGGCTGGCAGAATGTTTGTTTATAATCTTGACCGCGAAACTCTCTCCCGATTTCTTATGGTAACAATTGCGCACCACCCCAAAATGACCCTCACCGAGGACATGGGAAGATAAAGTATAATGTTCATTGACATCAGCGACTACGGGGTACGTCCTCGGAGAATCAGAACATATAGTACTAGGCATTGCCTCTGCATTACGTGTGTCCACTAGCTGCTTCATTGGTGTCATTTTGCTCGGATAAAGAGTCGAATAGGTATCTCAGTGGAGTGAGTACAACCTCCAGACTAAAACATTGACACCCTACCCTCAAGACAAAAAAATTGACACCCTACCCGTCTCCCCCTCAGCACAAAAAAAAAAACATACCAAAAGAACACTCCTCCATAAGTTGAAACAGGTATAAACGAGGAGATGTATCCTAAGAAGAAGGTTATGAATACCACAAATGACGAGGCCAAGCGGCTGCGGGGAGTAGCCAACAAGAGAGCAAAAGGGAACTGGACCGAGGGAGATATCGATCATCGTTGGGCTACTTCGTTGATAGGTGTAAAGGTGTTGGACAAGCACGGCGGAGAGACGAAATGTACAAAGGGCGAGGTCGTCGCCTTCGTCCGCCCTGCACATTTCAATGTATGCTTTGGTGACAATATTTATATGTCCCTCCCTTACAACGACCTAAAACGCATCATAGACCAGAACCAGGACGGGTTAGAATTACTCAATCTGCCCGATACCCCCCCGCGAGTTCTTAAACTAGAGTATTTAGAGATCCCTTGATACATGGGATATCAATTTGACAGAAGATATATTGGTGGGCACTGTGTATGTTGTCTAAACTAAGTCTAGTCCAATGTTTAAACACCTATCTAAAGATCATTACCATCACAATTTACATTCAATATATTTCAATAATACCTTTTCCCGCGCAAGTTAGCCACCCTGTCTCTTTCTTCACTCTTGACCTCGCCAATATAATCTCGATATGCCATCAAAGCCATGGCATAGTCGTGCCTTCTTACAGCCCCGCGACAATATAACCCCTTGATCTTCTCTACCGACTCGGTACATCCGTCTTTTATTGCAATCATGTAATGTTTTAAGGCTCTATCTATATTGCCCGATCCCTCCTCGTGGTTACCAAGGTTGTGTCTTGCGTATGGGTCTCCTAATATGGCTGCTAGCTCGTGGTAATGCACAGCCCTCTTCTCGTCAACTTCCACTCCCTCACCTAAAGTATAGGCCTTACCTATATAGTTATATGCCCAAGGACAGCCGGCTTCTCCTGCTCGATGCCATAGTTCCAACGCTTTTACATAATCTTGTGGATATCCGGACACACCACAAGAAGAGCAACAACCAGCTGTGTACAGTGCAAAGGCATCATCAAGACCCTCTCGTTTCTTAATCATTCCCGCTATCTCCTCCTCTGATAAAGAATCCGGAGTTTTACAGTAGGGGCACCTATCGGCAATCCTTTTGCCTTTGTCATCGTATACAGGCGAATAAAAACAGCCAATGCAAATGTGATTTCCACAGCACGGGAATACCCGTCCACTTTTATCAGCCACGGGCATCCTGATCATACAAATAGGACACTCGCCAAACACAGGTGGTGGTTGCTGGAAGAGCTTTTTATCTTGTACCTTACCAGGCGAGCTCATATGAAGTGTATGGCTAAATGCTCCATTCAGATGACAATATCAGCAACCCAGTTGGGATGTACCAATCAACTTCTTAATGACACCAGAGCAGACTCCCTCCTTGAGGGTGACACCAGAGCAGACTCCCCTCCTTGAGGATGACACCGGAGCTGACTCCCCTCCTTGAGGATGACACCAGAGCTGACTCCCCTCCTTGAGGATGACACCAGAGCTGACTCCCCTTGTAGAGGATGACACCAAGCAGACTCCCCTGCAAAGGACACAAAACGAACACAAACTTGGCAGACTCCCCCAATGTGAATATCATGAAGTGCACACAAACTTGACATTGTAGTACAATCACAAGCTCATAGCATGGAAGCAGAGGCCTTATTCAATCGATTGATTGCCAACGACCCCGATTTATATTCTTTGGAGATTGCTCCCTTTGACGAAGAGGCCTACTTCCCCCAGAGCAAAAATGAATGGACACGCCTTGGTCGCTGCTTAGGCAAAAACGATATCATAGCCGATCTCACAATTGCATTTCCATGGGATGGCACAATCACTCCACATGCACAATTCACATCACTAGGAAGTCTGGCACCGGGATTGAAATCGAACAGGAGCATCGTCAAATTAACCCTAAGGGAAGTTGTCTTTGTTGGGTTTGACAACAAATCGTTCTTCTTTTCCATGGCATCATTCTTCTCGGACAACCTAGGCATTTCTGAATTACATATATGCGAATGTACTCTCGACTTGCCATGTTGGCGTATGTTAGGGAGGTGCATCCAAGGCTCCAATATCGAAACAATCATCATCGATGACACCCCGGTAACCCCGAGAGCTTTTGATGTAATATCATCATCATTTAAAGGATCACTGAAAAAGCTAAGTCTGGTAAATTGTGAGATACATGATGACTATATCAACACAATAACGAGACACTGGCAAATCGACGGTTTCGCCCCAAGCACATTGGATCTATCTGACAATTTCATCATGAACTGTGGGTATCTATCACGTGTGGTTCCTGCGGTCCGTAACTTATCTCTTGCCAGGAACCCAATTGGAAACATTGGGGTGTGTTCATTGTTGTCAAGCAAACGGAATCATTTGCACTTACTGAATTTAGATTCAACCAGAATCGACGATACTGCTTGTGCTACACTGCAAAAGATGCTCGAAAATGAATCCTACCAAGTACAGAGGTTGTCTTTGAACCATAATAACATCACTGGGAATGGTCTCAGAACTCTTTTAAGTGCCCTGGAGGATAATACAACCCTCAAATCCTTATCACTCTCAGGTAATGACATTTTACAGGAAGAGTGGTGTCAGGCATTAACTCTCGTTTGTAACGAATCCAGTATTGATTCTACATATTTTTCCAATCACACCCTCAGACAATTACAAGGACCATCAAAACAATTCTACAATAAATCTTCAATTGGCAAGAAGATTAAACATATGTTCAAAATCAACCTCCATGCCAATGCAACCCTCAAGAAGAAGAAATCTATTGCCCGACTTGCCGGTGCAACAAAGGTGATCGTCTCACACTTGTCAAATCTAAACCAAAGCAAATCAACCTTCCTAGATGGTACTGACGATGTCATGTTCCCGTACGCTTTGGGTTGGCTTGGTAATTTGACTGGGTGTATCACCCTCGACGCATTCTATAATTTATGCTTACATAACTGCAATCTGTTCAAATTAGCAACAGGATCCCGAGGTAAACCCAATCGAAAGAGACGAAGTTCCAACAAGGGCAAATCAATCTTCCATGCCGCCAAGGGTTCTGCATCAGCCGACAACACAAGACCTAACAAGAGACAGATGGTGATTGGTATTGGTAACCGATAAGCCTTCTTTTTTTTTGTATTCTGTGTGAGATGTTGTTTATCGTGAGGAAGAAGGTGGTATGTCGTGTAAACTGTAAACTCAATTGGATTAAAATTAGTGATTGATCTACACTGCCATAGTTTGGATTATTGCAACCCTTCATCATTACTTATAAGGTATCAAACACAAATATCATCACTCTCAACTCTCATAAGATACCATATTATATCTAAGAAGGTATCCTTTTATGAGAGTATATACTACTTTTGTACCACGAAGAAACACTTACAATAATTATCTCTTACTGAAATGTGAATCATTCATCAACACCATCAACAAACAAATAAAAAGTAATAGTCTGTCTAGTCTTTATCGATCCCTTGTCGCCATCGTGCCCACCAAACTCAACAAACTTCAAAAAAAATTACTAATAAGAAAAGATCACGGAATACACTCATTAGCACGCATCAACATAAACACACCACATATCTAAGAAGGAAAAAAAATAGTATGAACACTCACAGTACGTTCCCCTCTAAGACGACGGGCGAGCTGAATGTCCTTAGGCATGATAGTTACGCGCTTAGCGTGAACAGCACAAAGCAATGTATCTTCAAACAAACCAACCAAGTAGGATTCGGCCGCTTCTTGTAGTGCCAGAAGTGCTGTTGATTGAAATCGCAAATCACTCATCATATCTTGCGCAATCTCACGCACCAAACGTTGAAAGGGAGCCTGATGGGAAGATTGAAATGTTATATTATTAATTATTGGTAGTAAGTGACAGAGGCAGAGATTAAAAGTCAATTATGGATATATCACAAAAAGCAACACCACTTTCATATAAATAATAACAATTATAATAATAATAATAATAATATAATAATCACCTTTCTAAGAAGAAGGTCGGTACTCTTTTGATAACGACGGATCTCACGAAGGGCAACGGTTCCGGGTCTATAACGATGAGGTTTCTTGACACCTACGACTTTTTGGGCGGCCTTACGCGCTGCCTTGGTGGCGAGCTGCTTTCGAGGAGCGTTGCCTCCGGTGGACTTACGTGCGGTTTGCTTTGTACGTGCCATGTTATTATATGAGAACTAAGTACAATTGTCAAATGAGTAAAGTGTCAAGATGATATCATTAAAAATGGGCCGTCTCCCCCTGCCATCAAAAATGGGTGGTCTCCCCCGTGCCTCCAAAAATGGGCCGTCTCCCCTGCCAATCACATTTCCAATTAAAATTAGGGGCAGTGACACTATCAAACGCTAACCCACTCAGATAGCATTGTATAATGAACAAAAGCTCTTCCTCTAATGGTGGTAAATATTATAATAACTTGCCTTGTGAGTGTCGTGAGGTTATCTGTAGTTTTCTGGCGCCTCCGGATGCTTACAATTTATGTATGGCGGATCCGAAATGCTTTGTGCTAAATCGTCAGGATGATATGGTACAAAGAGGTGACATTGCTACACGACACCGTGGTAAAGAGATGATACGCCAGACGCTGATGAATAGTCTCTATCGTGCCCTACAGCCGTATAGGGATCAATTCACAGTGCAAGATTTCATTGATTCATTCGTCAATATGTCACGTAGGTTGCCACTAGGTTCCGTGGCACTAGGGGGGTCGTTAGTAGTCCAAGCGGTGCTAGGCGATCAATGGCTTCCCAATAAACTACCATATGGGGATAATTACGTATGTGACGGTAACCTATATTGCCTCAGGCGACAGTGGCGTTCGAATGTAGTTGTATTTTGCAATGCAGATGTTCATGTTTATGTAAGAAGCTGGTTGGTTGCATCTGCTGACCTCGTGCTGGTTGATTGTGACAATCCTAGCGCATTTTCATCAAGAACTTATACTCATATGGTGGAGAGGTACACTAAGGCTCCAATGGATGGGAAGCACTTCCAGTACAACAACATTGGCTGGAAATTCCAACGAGAAGCTGCTGCAACGGGAAGTATCCAATTGCCCTATGGTGAATACACTATAAGTACAGCTGCAAATGTACCCCTCCTTTACGAGAAGAGGCTTATAGACCAACGAGCCGGGAGGAGTTTATGCATTGATTTGGCAGTTGCAAGCCAAGGTACCCAGTGTACAGATATACCAAATGAATACGAGTTGGATATCTGCCGCTGTATGTTCAACGGAGGGTCATTTATCATACCCCGTCCTAATGCCACGTTCAGACGCCAAACTCGACTAAACCCAAGCTTGCCAGTGCATGACATGATAATGGCGTATATAACTGCCATAGCAAGAGGGTGCAACAGTACATTCGGCAATCTATTCAAGGGGCAGACTCGATTATCCTTTTTATTTCGCAAGCTTGGGCTGGAAATACCAACGCATCAAAGAATCGGCACACTGTTCTCTCCTGATTTAGACGCTTGTGTATGGTCGATAGAAGTGAGGTGTGCTGTAAAGCGTGTTAGAGATTTCGTAATCAGGCGAGCACTACAGGATCGCGCAACTGTTAGGGCAGCACATGATGATGATATATTTTCCGAATTAATGTTTCCGTATCATCGTGGAATTCACCTCAACCCACTGGAGATGCACAATCACCTTGCAATTTACTACCTCAATCACATCGTTTTGTATACCAACCATGGTGTCAGTCTAATAGACTTACCAAATGTAAATTTCGGACATGAAAGTGTAGTAGCTAATGCCATGAGAGAGCTGCCAGAGGCATTGTAAATATTATTGTAGTTGGCCAGTATCGATTCATATTTTGGTCAAGGTGTCGGTGTGGATACCACTACACAGACTAATTACAATCTTTATTATGGCGTAGTATTTAGAGGGGCACTAACAAGTAATTATTCTATATATTATGCGATAATACACAACCCAAAACTCTTTCACGCCAACAGGTTAATAGAACAACCTCCAATACAAAAAAGACTCATATCCCATAGGCACCAATGTCTCCACTTCCATACTCTTTGCATCCATAGCTAATTCCTAAACTACACACTTTCATTCTCTTCCACATTGTCCTTATCTTTGTCACAACAGGCGTCAACGAACAGCGAAACTGCGCCCTTGCAGTCACTAGAACTCAAGTAACAAGCTATTGCCCGATCCCTATGAGCACAAGTAGCATCGTCGTACAGACCCATTTGGGAGAGCGTCTTTGTGATATCTAGTAATCCCTGATTTCCATCAAAATTGCCATCATAATCATCCGATTCCATCATTGACGATGTCGTATGAGATGTGTATCGTTTCATTGTTGTGTCCGAGGATCCAGACAATTTGGTGTCTACCAACCGAAGAAGTTCTAGATTACACAGCCTAGCCTTCACATGTCTTCCTCCGCGTATCCTGACAGCCCAACGCTTCTCACCTTCCAAGTATTTAGTTAGATGTCCGATTTCGCCATTTAGACCAGGCGCAGCTACAAGATTTTTGAATTTGACAGCATCGCCTAGCTGTGGATCTAGTGTATCGATTCCCATTCTGTTGCGTAGTGTGGTCGATATAGAATCGAGTGTATATTATATCGTACTGGATTTCGAGTAGGAGTATGATACTATTCGATGTCTGGTTTGATTGACATTGCAATCGATTGAGTTTTTTTATGAGCTCATTCATAACTAAATATCGAATAGGTGGGTCGATGGACACCATTACATAGGGGAGACGGGGTTGACACTTCAGCGTTGGATTGTATATTAAGCGTTGGAGGTGTCAAGTAGTTGGATGGAGGTCAAATGCTTCTCGAACTCTGGGTGTCTCGACCCTAAGAAGTTCGAGATTCTGTAAGGTTCGAGAAGTACATATCTACCTTTACTGAGGATATATTAGAGGATACCGATATGGGGTACGAGCTAATCAAAGGGGAGTCGGCCCATGTAAGCAAAGGGAGCCCAAAGTCTAATTAAGCTGGATACCATCGGATGGAAGTCTTTACTTCTTCTTCCCTCCACTTGGTCGATTAGCTCTAGACGACGATATGTTAAACCTAAGTATCACTTTTATGTCAATATGATGAGTTGAGATGCCAGCTTGTAGTATAGTATCAAGCATTTCGTAGACTATTGAATTCGTCCTTTACGAAACATTAACAACTACTCTAAACAAATTTAACCAGTCCTTCGACTCATTGATGTTTGGCCATATCGATAGCCGACGTACGTTGCATAGGATTCAGGGGAATGATGATACATTGACAAAATTATGTTTAGGTTATGCATACGGAGATAGTGATGATATTGGTACTGTTTGGTGCTGGGATATTCGAGACTATCAAAGACTAGGCAATGCTATCAGTAATAATCACCATCTTCTTCAAATAGAAGTTCACGAGGAAGTAGTACACGAGACAATTTCAAGTAGTGACTTCTTTGACGGCCTTATAAACAATTCATCCATTCAAGAGTTGAGGATGGTATGTGGAAATGTTGATATTGTGCACGGATTGGGGCAGCAAATACTAAAAGTCTACCGAGAAAAGAATAATCAACTCAAACATTTAGTACTTTGGGATTGCAACTTGAGAAATGCCGGAAGAGAGCATGCAATTACCAAAACATTGAAGTACTGCAATAATCTACAAACGATACGCCTGATACACTGTCACATAACGGACGATCAATTAGTGCCGATGTTGAAAGCAATTGGTAATCATAATACAGTCGAACAGCTTAGTTTCTACGGGAATAGTATTGGAAATGCTGGCTGTAAGGCGATTGCAACAACTTTGCTTGAAGATCCAAATTCCAACATATTTAGTCTTGATCTAAGGGAGAATAACATTGGAAATATGGGGGCAACCGCCATAGCAAATGGATTAGTTAACAACGCCAAGCTGCAGAGTCTTTATCTTAAATTCGACGAAGGTGACAATCCAATGGATAATGCACAGGACGCCCTCTTCCATGTATTATGCAACACATCAAGCATCAGTAGCATATATTCATCTAATCACACACTCAACCTTTTAGAGCTCGATATTGACGTTCGGCTTTCAAACTTACTAGAACTGAATAAGAATACCAACAAACAGCATGTGGCCATCATTAAGATATTACAGCAGAACCATTCCAACATTGATATGGAACCATTATTTGGATGGAAAACAGGCGGGGAGTGGTCGTTAAGGGCCCTGCCTTACGTAATCAATTGGTGTGAGAGAGCAAAGACAGCTGCGAGGGAAAATAATAAACGCTTCTGTGAAGTTAGAGTCGGGAAAGAAAAACTCTCCGCCATATATCAGTTTGCTAAGGCCATGCCACTGCTGTTGTTTGTTCCATCTAAACATATCAATGGGTCGGGGAAAGCATGTAGAAGGAGCAAAAGGAAAAGCTCTATCCTGATACCACCGACTGCTGCCATTTGATAGTCAATTCGTTCTTTACTCAAATCAACAACTACTCTAAACAAATAATTTAACCAAGAGACGGATTGGTAACTGGTTTCATATCCTTCGACTCATTCATTGTCCGTGTATCTTCCTCTTCTATCTTCACATCCAAATTATTACTCTTTACTTCTTCTGGTTGCTCCTCACCATCTGTATCTTCATCATAGGGACCATAATTCTCC
>Ga0214480_100350_pt1 | contig 23657 bp, 21 predicted proteins | sample M1_20Mar14CPVII9_3_FD_165042 | JGI IMG/M metagenome (GOLD analysis project Ga0214480, IMG submission 165042) | Marine eukaryotic communities from Monterey Bay, California, United States - M1_20Mar14CPVII9sort6BwellE17 | ecosystem: Environmental > Aquatic > Marine > Unclassified | place: USA... | reverse complement strand
GTTAACAAAAGTTATTTCATCTCTCTCTCACCGTCATAAATTTCAGGGAGAGGCCGATCAGTATGTAGTGCAGCATCAATCGACTTATCACCATCCCGTCCAAACAAACCATTGGTTTTGTATTCATATGAAGGCAACCAATTCTGTCGCCTAGTCCGTGAAGTTTTAACAGAACTTGATATTACTTATGAGCTTAGATCAGCAGGGAAGCAATCACCAAGAAGAGATGAGTTGGCTATTATTACAGGAGGATCGACGCAGTGCCCGTATATTATAGATCCAAATACGGGTGTACAAATGGCTGAGAGTAAAGATATCATTGAGTATCTCTATACCAATTATTCATTATGGACACCGCCAAGCGAGCTCTTGCGGTCAGTGTCGAATGTAGTTTCACCATTGTTAGCACCTTTATATAAAGTTATAGCTCCACTACAGGCTGGGAGTAGTACAGAGGATGAAGATGAATACATTGCTAATATTGCCGAGGCAAAGGCAGATATCTACGAAGAGATATCATCCAAACCTGTTGTCATATGTAAGTGTTGGTTGATTCGTTGTCATTTGTATTCTTGAAAACCACATGTCTTACCTATTTGTTAAATCATTGTCAAAGATACATATGAACTGTCGCCATTTTGCTCTGAAGCAGTCTCAGTCTTGAGAAGTTTGAGTGTGAACTTCAATGAGATATCCTTAGGAAAAGAGTGGATTCCAGGCTTACTTGAGAAGCCAGCAAAGAGAGCTGCATTGTTGGAAATCACTGGTCAATCGTCACTCCCAAATATATTTGTTGCTGGCGAAAGTATCGGTGGCTTATACTCCGGGAATCCTGGATTAGTTCCTGCACTCGAAGAAGGAACCTTTATTGGCATGGTAGATGAGGCCAAGAGATCAATGTAGAAAATTATTGTCCATGTGTCCAAGGTTGAGACTAAACTTAAACTGTTTAATTAGTTCGTATTACTTTCCTAAATCTCATGATTTACGAGTACGCGGACCGGCTCGCATACTTCCACTCTTTATGAGCTCAGGCCCATTGCCATATTTGAGATAACTCGTATGTTTTTGCGCACGTACCAAAGGAGTATTCTCCTCATCAGTTCCTGAGCTCATCTGCTGCTTTCGAAACTTTCTCCTTTGTATTATATTCTTCCGAATGTTGGGTGTGGACATTGGACTCTTTATAGTCGCAGTTGCTGCTTCTTCTATTCCTGCAACCCACTTTGATATCGGTGGAAGAATATTAATCATAACACCAAACAGAGCTATACCCTCGAGAAGCCAAAAGTAATTAACAACCTTGGCTGTTGCATAGTCTTCAAGTTTGTGTATATGAGCTTCTCCTCCCGAGTTCAAAAACCAGTGCCGACATGCATTGTATAACATGATACAAACTACATTGGGAAGGCCACCTACCATGAACAGATTGGCAGCAGATGCAACAGACTTCATCTTTGCAGGTGCAACTGTGAATGCTAATTCATATGCTGCAGAGACTGCAAAGATCTCACCAATCCCTATTAAAAAGTATGGAAAAACTTGCCAGAGGACTGTTATTGCCTCTCCACTTTCATCATATACTTTATGTATCTGATACTCTGTGGCAATAGCACATGCCACAGCCAATGCACCACACCATGACCCAAGTGCGAACTTATACGTCGTTGGTAGCTTAATCCCTCGTGCATTCAATGCAGGATATATTACATTGCCAATTACATATCCAAATGCCAATACACTAATAGCATCAGCATTATTCATCAAGGGAGCATCAACGACGCCAAAGTTTTCCATTACACTACCCTGTACAATGAATGTTGTTGCCATTTGGGCATAGGCAACATTGAATGGTACAATAAGACTGGATAACAGAAGTATCGTTCCAATACCCACTTTGCTCTCAGTTGGACTTGGTTGTATGGTAACTCCACGATCGCGTTTAGGTCTTCTATTATTGTTTCCACCACAAACTACTCTACTCAATTCATGACATACCCAACTGACATCATGCTTTGGTTTTGGTCGGACATATCTACTAGTACCTAAACTGAATAACAACACACCCATTCCTAACATGCATACAGGTATAAAGTACGCTACAGTAACATTCCATTGTGCAACAATAGGCACAACAATACCTCCAGTTAAGGCTCCAATGTTAATACACATGTAAAAGTTTACATAATAACTTTCAATCAATGAACTTTGTAGTATAGGATGGAACTGTTTAGCACCAAAAACATTAACACAGGCTTTCACTGTTCCTGTGCCGATTGGCCATAGTACGAGTAATCCCAATTGTATTATTCTTAAGTTGAATGATGTACCAAAAAAGTTTGGTATAGTTGTTAATGCAATAAGTGACAAGCCAGGTATGTAACATAACAAGCTACCCAATAGTATAGTCATATATTCACCCAACAAATTATCAGCCAACAGAGCACCTAAAAACGGTGTGGTATATGCCACAGCAGTTGATATAGATACATAACTAGATGCCGTAATACTTGGCAGGTCAGCATTCCAATCATCATTATACTCACCAGTTAAATATGCCGTAGTTGTATAATTAATGCCATAGAAACTAAATCTTTCTAACATCTCAACTAACAATATAAAGATGACACATGACTTCATTGGATTTAGATAGTAATGATATTCATTCTCCTTGCCATCTGGTGAAATATCTATATGCAATAATGGTCGTTGTGTATCATTAGTTAAGAATTCTGGTGGTAATGAAGATAGATGCGACGGCGAAGAGATACGTGTCAAATGTATATTGTTAAGATAATTGTTTTCAGATTTAGTAGATGATATTGATGTTGTTGGAGATGGTGCTCTAGAAGATGATTGCGAAGTAGTTTGATATGATGGACTGCTATTACTTATTGCTGTCTTAGTAGGTGACGGTGAATTGGATGGTTGTGGTATCAATCTATTTGGATGTGGTACCATTGCAATTGAGTTACTATTTGTAGCCGTTATTGTACTCATTTCTTTATTTGTAGCAACCACAGCGGCTGCGTTTGAGGCGGCAGTACTGTGATAACTACTACCCTCACTTGTATGGCGGTTATGCCTCTTATTATTATAGTTGGTAGGCAAATTACTCATCTCTAACTTTGAACACCTGTGATAACTAAAGCTGCTACCCTCGATAGACGGTTATATACCGCTTATTATTGTTGTTGGTAGGCAATATTACTACGAACCACACATTATGGTTATTTGTCCAACAAACCCAAACAGTTCCCAATTGTTATCAAAGACTCCCAATTCAATTATAATAATGATAGTTATGTATGATAAGTGAGATACAACTCTATCTTCATTCAACTTATCAACAGGCTTAATAATTCTTATACTACGTTACCTATCTCTATCCCGCCTCCTATCTATTTACATATTATCTTATCCTCTTCCCAACATACTATCTCCACTTAAACTTGTAGTTAATCTCATTTCATAGTCTCGTACAGTCTGACTAATTTGATCTGCTAAACTCTCTACTCTACTTTCCAAGTATCTTTCTTTCGACTTGAGTATCTGAATAGTCTGCTTGGCACGAGATAGTTCTGCCGACGTTTCACGTTGAATAATCCGTTGCGCTTCCGCGGACTTGGAATGTTCTGCTATCAGTTTCGAGAGCTCCAACTTTTCGGCTTGAAGTTGTGTAATATGAGCAGTGTATTCCAATAGGCTCGAATCATTCATGGCCTTTACCTGGGCTTTCTCAAGCTTGTTTCTTAAATGCTGTATCTCAAGTAACAACTCATCCTGTTCCCTATTACTATCACTCTTAGCCTGATCGTGTACCGTGTTGTGTTGCAACTTACTCCTTTCCCTTCTTGTTGCTTCATTTAACTTGCTCTTCAGCGATTCACTCTCATTCTTCAAATGGCTAATCTCGTGTTGATAATGATTCTTCTCTTTTGAGAAATCATTACACATGCTTTCCAAATCTAGTCGCATCTTATCCCCATCTGAAGCCATTACGTCCAGACTTCTAAGAGCATTATGCAATTGATGTTTCACATCCTTACATTCAGCCTCCAACTCAACTTTTGCCTTGTATGTCTTATCCAACTCAAGTTCGAGCAATTGTGTATCCTTCTCATGAACAGACTTGAGAGTTTCAATATCGTTTCGAGATTGAACTACCTGTGTAGATAATACATCCCTCTGCTCTTCCACACAGTGTAACTTGTCCTCATACTTCATTGCCCAATCCTTACGTTCAGCTTCACCTCTAATCTTCACACTGCGCAGCTGAGTCTGTAAACTATCAACCTCATTCTTGTAGTAAGTTATATCTTCATGCTCAGCCTTCATGATGCTAATATCTTGTTGCAATCTTGATGTACTCTCATCATGAAGTTGTCGGGCCCTGACAAGGTCAGCCTTGAGTCCATCTACTACCTTATTATGATTATTTTTGATATCCTCACAGCTCGAGCCTCTCATGTTAAGTTGAGATTGCAAATCTACGATTTGGTCTTGGTAACTCTTTTCTAAAGACTGCTTATCGGCAAAGAGTTTGGTTAGTTGATCCTGCTGCTGCTTAGACGTATCAAAGAGAGCACGATTCTTGCTCTCTAGGGTTTGGATAGTTTGATTGAGATGAGATTCAAGTTGATCTTTCTGAGCGTCCTTCTCCTACGGATAAGAGAGAGAGAGAGAGAGAGAGAGCGCGAGAGTAGGTTGAGGTGAGTTAGAAAAAGTACACATGATATGTCAACCCACACGTCTCCGTATCATTCTCACCTGGCACTCTATCTCAACCTGTTTCAACTTCCCCATACACCCCATCCATTTAGATTCCATATACATTTTCTCTTTCTTCATATTGTCCAATTCAATCTTCAATGATTCGTCATCAATACTTGTGTTATTGCAACTCATCAAGAGCATCTCTTGATTAAGTTTTTCAACATGCTCCAATTGTTGTTGTACCTCATTCATTTCTTCACGATATGTTTCATCAACCTTTTTAGTTTCATCTACTATACGTTGTTCCATACAATGTTCTCGACCTTTACTTAGTTCTAACTCTTTTGTTACACTTGTCAATTGTTGTTCGAGGTTTGTAATTGTAGTTTGTTTTTCCTTTGAGATTGTATTCTTAGCCTCGGTTGCATTGACTAACTTGCGCTTATATGTGATTATATCTCGAGCTAACTTATCACGTTCATTTGTTAACATCTTGATTACCTCAGCGTCCATATCATATGTTACACTTTTACCCTTAGAAGGAGACTCGGGTATCTTTGGCATCGACTTCTTTGAAGTCGTAGCTGACGACACAGATGCACTACTACCACCGCTACCTCTATCCAACTTCCTTTGATATGCTGCATTACGACGACGAGGTGTTGTTACCACCATCATTGACGTAGGCTCAGTGTTGACTTCCACTGATGGCTTATAACTACCCTTTGTATTCACACTCCTTGCGTCACAAACGGTAGTTGGTATTGCAAAGTTAAATGTATCCTCTGTAGTTTGTATAGTTGATTGTCCCAATGAATACTGACTGGATGATGCAATTGTGGAATCATCAAATGTTAATGATTCGGTTGCGTTACAAGATGATTGATTATTTTGTAAATATCTATTTTTGTGGAGTGATGAGGTACTACTATCATGTGATTCTATATTGAGTGTGGCCGCAGCTTGTTGTTGTTGCTGCTTCTGCTGCTTCCGTTGTCGACGGCGTTCGTTTGCAACTTGTGAAAGACGCGATGACGATGATAATGATGATGACGATGACGATGTCATGATTATGATTGATAGTATCGGGGAAAGACTCTTTATTATTTATTGATAGTATTTATATCGGGAAATGACTCTAATATTTTATTTACTATCTATATCTCACCTACCTTCTGGTTATATACTAGAGATGAGGTAGGTGTGATAGGCGTCTTGCTATTCCTTTACTGCTCAGTAGTAGTACAGAAGTAGTCTACTATACGTAGTGAGTCTAATAGCTAGAGGATAAACATCGGAGGGAAGTTTACTTTCTCGTTACGCTTTCTCTATCTAAACCCGAAATAAATGGCCGTCGCCAGTCGCCAGTCAGTACCAATGTAGTGGTAGACAGATATTGGTGCGAGTAATGTAATGAGAGAATAAGTACTGAGTAAAGGCGGGCGGTACCATAATATACTACAAGGTATTACTTGCGCAGCGGCAGCAAAGATAATGTGGTCATTACTCAGGAATAGATTATGGAGTACATCTCGTAATAGAACGTTATTCTTTACTGCTTCAGCGGTGATTAGCACATCAGTGGGATGTTTATCATTTTACTTAGGTGACAACTTCCGTCATCGAAATGTATATGGAGGTTTCAGTAGTGGTCAACAACCTTATGATGTGCCATTGATTGCAACTAGTGCATTATCATCATCATCTTCATCATCATCATCATCAAGTGAAGATTCAATACCGGCGGCGGCAGGCAGCGAGTTGCAAACATCAACATCAACATCAAATAGATCATATACCACAAAAGCAGATGAGTACTTCTCAAAACACAACAATATACCATTACCAACAATTATACATGATAATTTGCAAAGATTAATACCTAAAGAAAATCAAATCGACAACAATAAGATCTTAGTCATTGGTGATGTTCACGGCTGTCTCGAAGAGTTGAAGTTATTAGTTGAAAAGGCAACCAAAGAGCATAATAATGGAAATCAATTTACAGCTGTAGTATTGTTGGGAGATCTGTGTAATAAAGGGCCACACTCCGCGTCAACAATTCAATATGTACGTCAACAACCAAATTGGTATAGTATCAGGGGTAATCATGATGATCGTTCATTATTAGCCGCTCTGGGTGATGAAAAACAAAGGAATAAACCGAGGTACGAATGGGTAAAAGCGTTATCAGATAATGAAATTGAATGGATGTCCAATCTACCCTATACAATTAGAATACCAAAAACAATGTTCAATAATAATAATGTTCAGCTAGATATATTACTTGTTCATGCGGGCTTGGATCCGACTATTGAATTAGAGAAGCAAGATATTGATACAATGGTAACAATCAGAGAGTTGATTGTAGAAGGAAAGTCACAACCTTGGGCAAAAGTTTGGGAGGGACCCGAATTTGTTGTCTTTGGACATGACGCCAAACGAGGCCGACAGAACGAACATTTTGCCATTGGTTTAGATACTGGTTGTGTGTATGGAGGTCAACTCACTGGTATCATACTACCGGAGATGAGAGTAGTCAGTGTTGATGCTCTAAAAGAGCATCAACCAGTGAAGAGAAAGAAGATATAATTCTATAACTATAGCTAGGTATGCAAGAAGATAGAATAAACACAGTAGTCACTATAAGAAGCTTCTAGATCAAACAATAGTCATCATTAATGGTTATCAAACAAACCTCAAGTACTCTTTCTGAGCTGCTTCTTTCCAACTTTTGCCAGATACTCGGGGCTATACAGTTCCCGAAGTAGACTGCTAAGACTCTCGACACTTGCGCTACTCGAGAGACTGCTCCTTCTTCTTCTTCCGCTATTCTTTTTTGAACTGTTCGGTAGCGCAACCCCTCCTAGACTAGCAGAACTACTAGTATTACTACCTCTTCTTCTTTGGTCATTCTCATTATCACCACGGAGCTTGGAAACTAGACTATTTTGATCGGATTCATTCGTTAAATCCCAGCCAACTCTAGAATTCATCGAGGAAGAACTCATTCTTCTTCTTATCGGGCCACTCTTTGTATTATTCTTGAGAATAGACTGTATAGAAGTGAATGGAATAGTCTTTCTCATGGTAGGGAGGTGCGAGCAAGATGAAGATGTTCGAAAGAGGGGCCTCCCTGGTGAGTTTTGTTGATAATGATCATTACCATCATTCGTTTTTGTTGACACCTGTTCATAAGTTATACCACGCTGATTGACGACGGCCCATGTCTCATGATGCTGAGGTGCTGCTGTGACTGTGTACAAAGAGTTGGTGCTTTTTCTGAGTGGAGATTTTGCGGGCCTCGGTTGGTATAAGTTCTTGAGGTTTGTACCCAGTGTTGCATCACCAGAGCGTTCACTCTGATCCCTGCTACTGTTTACTCCATCTTGAATGTTTGTTGGAAGAATGACAGCAGTTTTTGATACAAAGGATAAATCAAGGTCGCCTGTTGTCTTGTGTCTCACCATTGGTTTGCTAAAAACCGAGTGGGGTGATGTTTGCATCGGACTTCCCTCAACGACAGCTTGATCTGACCCCATAGAGCGTCGTGATGCCAAAGACCTGCGTGATTGGTCAAGTCGTCCAGGTGTTGTTGGCGGCTGACTTGTTGATCTTCGTGACTCCTGAGATGATCTTCTTCTGCGGGTAGGCTCTTGACTCTTTCGTCTATGTTGGTGGGGTATTTGCCTTGCCTTCTTCTTGGGCAATAATTGTGGACTTTGGGCTCTCTCAATGTCGGCTAATAAACTTTCAGTTGCATCGGTATTGACCAATCGTATACCACGTCCCCAATATTTACGTCGAATTGTCTTTGTGCTGCCTTTCACGTCAAGGACGAATCTAATTTCCCTTTCTTCTTCGACCTTACCATCATTTGATGGTTTGTCAGCAACAATACTATATGTCTGAGAAGAGTAAAATGATATAAAGCAAAAGGTAAGTTGCCCCCATTCATTATAAGTATACATATAAAAACATTTATAAACTTACCCAATCCCCATTAGAACGTTTGATGAAGCAAAAATCTAAACTTTGCAATGAGTTTGCATTGTCAATCGCTTCTTGTCTACATTGGGGAATGATCATATGTGATCGGTGTTTAATGACATGTCCTAAATGATATCCTAATAAAGATGTTGGTGCCAAAACAGGGGGTTCAGATTCTTCTCTGGGTATCGGTGATGGTGGTGACAACCCTTCTGACTCTTGTTGTTGTTGAGGAGTGCTTGTTGATTTGGCAGGTGGAGATGTTCGTCCTCTTCTCTTTATCTTACTGCCCCGGTTTGTATTTCTCAAACTATCAACTACAATTGCACCATTCTCCCACCTACAGTCTATGCTGCTTCCGTCTAAGTCTGCTATGAACGTGCCTATCCCATGAGGTATGTTAAGGGAATTTATCTCACCCGTGTATTTACCACTAATGCCACATTGTTCATATATCCATGACATTGATACTACATGTTTTGTAGATGTTTCTTCTTGTGGTACTTGTGACTCACAATCTTGGGGATTATGGTGTCTAGCCATATCATTCTTATCTATATCATTATTATCTGCTCTCACCCCCAACTTCTTCAGACCAATTGTCTTTTCATTGTTGTTATTAAGAGGCAGTGAAGGTAATTCAGAACTGTTATTTAATGTTTCTTTTAGTGTATCAGGACTCTTTTCTATCACTGTTGTTGCAAATGTTCCCCATGATACATGTCTACTTCCCCTTAATCCAGAATCACAGCTTGAACTTCTTCTACTGCACGAGAATTTCTCTTGAGGTAATACTGTTGAATGTCGATGTCTTCTACGATTTGGTTGCAAAGATTGAGATCTAGTAGTTGTTGTACCACGCGTATCCTTGTACAGAGTATTCATAATGCTATCCAATCCCCCCGCATTTACGCTAATACTATGACTTAGATTACTAACGCTATCATTGAAGGCACTATTCATAATATTAGTATGTTTACAGTTTACTCATAATATTATATAATATGGTATTTTATTTGAGATTGCAAAGTGAAGGTATCTGTGCTTTCTTTGAGTGTTAGATAATCATCGCACCACACTCCAACAAATAGCTCCACACTGACAGTAGGCTCCCCTTTTGTTTGGACAGCATGATAGCAGCTTCCTCTGATGGCGACAGCTGACGGACCGACTGCTCAATATAATTTAAAGAATTGAGCCCCCGGTATCCATGTGGTATTGCCAGTGACTTTAGCTACTTCGTGAAAAGCTCTCTTCATACATCTACTTATATATCTAAGAATAATCTAGCAACCCTGCGAAGAGGGAATTGAGCATGTCATTATCAATACTAAATGCATATTACAAGCAAACTAAGGCCTTGAAGGCTGATTCTACCCCGACCCTGATTGCCCCTATTGTCAAGAGTTAGAAAAATCCTTTGACACCGGTCGGCAAAGGAGTACTTGTTGAATTAATCTATACCTCTGCCTTCTTCCCATCGGGTACATGTGCAGGAATACATTGTTCCGCAACACCATCAGGAGTAGGGAGCATTGCAGGCGCAGGAGGAACATTTGCCTGTAAACCTATTGCATGTTTAGTACACCGACCATCTTTCTTCTGTTGATTGTAACAACCATCAATGGTGCATCTTGTTTCCTTTCCATGTCGTGCACATGTTCCTCCCCTGGAGACCTTGTTACTGCAACCCTCAACGTTACAAGTTGCGCGCTTAGCCCCATGCCTAGAAGTAGAAAAGAGAGAGATGGGAGAACATATCATATGAGTAAAGTGCCATGATGTGTACACAATTATGATAAGTTTCATCCACAGAGAATGCGCTTACCTAACACACACTCCTTGTTTGAGTGCATTGTTTTGACAACCTTCGACTTTACACTTCTTTACAACTGCACCATGCTTGGGAAACCAGAAGTTGATTAGGTGACAAGCAGCATATAAACGAGAGAGGGGATAGGGGGTTAGTATACATCATTTAAGTGCAAAACCAGTCATGCGACAATACTATTTCACACTAGACTGCACAACCAGAATTACCCCCAAGCCAACTCTATCGCTTCTTACCTTGATACACGTCCCTCCTTTCTTTGCAAGACTTTTGCATCCTTCAACCTTACATACTTTGTGCTTTTTGGCCCCATGTCGGCAGCAAACTCCTATAGATTGAGAGATACGAATAATGAGTTTTTAACGAGTCATCAATGATGATAACTGGAGAGACACAAAGATCTCATCAACTCACCATCTCTGACGGATTGGTTCTTACAGTTTGGTATTCTACAGAGCTTCTTCTTGTTAGCTCCATGACGGCAACAGATTCCTAGACGAACAACTTGATTTGTACCTAGTAAAACAAGAAAGAGATCTGAGATATTCTTCACAAAAATTAATACATCATATGCATTTATATTAACTTACAGCCCTCTGGAAGATGCACGTTTCCACAATTAATGAATATGAAAAAGAGGTGATTGAAACTTATGTTAGTACATGTGATTTGCATAGGCAATCAAATAAATTCAAATAAGGTAGACTTTCCTACCGAACATAGTTTCACTTTTGCTCCGTGTTTTATGCAGACATTGTTGTTGACGGTTTGATTGGTACAACCTTCAAATTTACATATAGTGTGGGCTTGGGATGTACCATACCTTTCCTGTCTCTCAAGCCTCTTTAGAACTGAAGTACTTTTAGAAGAAGAAGCTTGCAGATCGTCAGTAGCCTTCCTCTTCATACCACCTACTATTTCTTGAGACTCTTCAGAAGCCTCACCGGTAGCAAGGGATAATAAGATATTGCCCGCATCAAGATCATTATCGACACCTTGTGCCTTACCCCGACCAGTTGGTATATGGACACGTGCGGCAACATTATTAGGGTGGGTAGATTGTTGAGATGGGTCAATTGTCGGTTGATTAGAGTTTGCATATGCTATAACAATATTGAATGTTGTTGGAGATAAGGGATTTAAAATGTATGTATACATGTCATGGAGTGGAGGAAAATATAAGTGATTTAAAATGTGTATGAGCATGTATATAAATTGCACATGTCATGTATGTGTATTATATATTGAACTTACGATTGTGTGCAACGAGATTTGACTGTTCAAAGTGTCTATTGCACAATCCCTGTCTCTTTGCTTGCCCAAGACATCCTTCATATGCGCAATTCATTGAATTTGCTGTTTGTTTTGGTATAAATTTAGTATAATATAATTATATTAGAATGAGTATAGGTACATATATTATATAATAATTTCATGAAGGTCATATTACTTAATGAGGTAATATACCTAATACACATTATATAATACACCACCATATCATATAAACATAATAAAATACAATATTACCTGCTCCTTGAACAATAGGAGGAAGAGTAGGATAAAGATTAGGTTGAGCTGGTTGTAGTTGTGGAATTGGTTGTTGATATTGTAGTTGATATGCTGGATTTACTACAGATGATCGCCCCCTCGGTTGATGTACAACCTGAGGTTGTCCATTTCGTTTGGGAGAATGGCTCATGTTCATAATATCTAATGTTGTGTTTGTGGAAACAGAGCTATCTCAGTAGTTATAATAATGAGGGGTAGTAACACGAGGTATCCTAGATTTTGCGTGAGAAAATAGGTACGAAAGGAACTTACTTTACATTTTGCCATGATTGTTGTCAACTCATCATATAATCCACGTTTCTTCTCTCCTCATGCTAAATGCTCTCTTAAAGTAGCAATCATTGCCTTCCTTGAACCGTCAATGTCCAATCCTTTCTCATGTAACATCTTCTTGAGATCACTGACCCTCATTGTATTAATATCGACTTCTCCCTTCTTGTTGGTTGTACCACTTTCCTTCTTATTGGTTAATGCTGTTTACAATATCACATGATACGATGATAGTGTTTATTATGTGTTTGCATCGGATAGGAAGAGAGAGTGTTAGATGCATATAACATGTGCATATTCATAACAGTTAAGTAACTTATATATGTCTGTGCAGGAAATAGCAAGGAACACGCTTCCAGAGGTGGATAACCAAGTCGTAGCCTGAAATCTAATGCTAATAATAATAATATAATAATATGTTGAGAGTAACCTGCAATAAGATCGACAAATAGACTGCTACCTCCTGGTATCTCATCAAAGGACACTCCGTTGAGTACATCGCTTCCATTCTCTAAGATATAGTCCATTACGGCCTCCTGTAGTAAAGCACAGTTCTTAGATACTGCATAATGCAGTTGATTCATCTAATTGCTGACAGTGATCGTTGTTGAGTTGACATACGATGCTTCGGCCTCAAGCTTAAGATTAACAACACCATATCGATCCGCTGCATCAATGATCTCTCTTGCATTTGCTTTCATGTCCTCATCAGAGATCTTTCCACCATATGTGTAGTACAATACAAAGTGAAAGATTTCCGGCTTGACTCCAGTGATTTGCAAAGCAGTTATCAATTCTTCTTCATCATCTTTGTCGTCGTCATTACTCGGAGCAAGTAAAGGAGCCAATTCTTTTAAAACAAACCGATGAGCATAGAATGTAGTTGAAACCTTTGCCTTCTTCCTCGTTTCAAGCTTTGATCCTTTTCCGTTACCGACTTCGAATATTAGATCAGATGATGTCTCGTCATTAAACTTGCCGAGAATAGTCTTTGTCAGGGGATTCTCGGGCACAAATGGCATTGATACCTGTGTTGTTGATTCGACTTTTCTCATCCGTACTTCAACCAACAAAGTTCCACCAGCTTTGAGACCACTGATGATTTTCAACCTGTCGAAATCATCTTTTGATAGAGGAGAGGAATTGGAGTGAGTTGTAATTTCAATTGCAATCGACAATAACATACTCTATATTGTAATTTTGTTGCTCACCTTCTCCTAAACAGTCCGCAGCACTACCGGCTGGCGGGAAGTGATATTTGCCCATACTACGCAACTCATGTGTTTGCTCAATCGAACTTTTGATCATCAAACTAGAATCAACTTCGATATCACCCTTTGATTTGTGATACAGATAGATGGAGACATACGTCCATTGCCTGAAAAGACTTCACCGCCAGGATAAATAGCTAGACACCATTGATGTCCAAAAGAAGTGAACTTGGCTGATTCAACATACTCCCCCCTTTCAAATGGTAGACGTTCGAAGTTATCAAAACATACTTCGAATATCTCCCAACCGCTCTCTTTGATTGCACTTGTGCTATATGCCATAATATTTATTCGATATTAAATTGATTATTGTAGAAAGATAACAATTGGATAAGAGTAGCAGTTTTGCAATATTATCACTGTATTGTTCAAACTAGAACTAATCTAATCATTAGATATTAGTCCTAGGTTCAATCTACATTTTAGTTGGCGTTGGATAAATCGGTTTTATCGCCATTTCGATTTTGCTCCTACTCCTGGGTGTAGTGTGTATTCCTCTGCTGTCTCCTCCACACGACAACACTCTACTCAAGCAGTCGATATGGGAAGCAATACAGGTGAAACTGGTGGCGGCAGCAATGATGATAGCAGTCGCAACAATATAAAATCAAGGTTAGATAATCGATTCGAGAGATACCTAAGTTTGAGGGGTAGTGGAGGAGAAGAAAGTAGTAGTAATACATCAAATGATATTGATAACATAAATGCAACAACAGTACAACAGGAAGACGACGGAAATTGGAATCATATTACATCTCCTTTCAAATCTACATCTACACCTTCATCATTAATTGATGATGATAATACTGCAGAGTCATCGACTTCTCCATCAGTATTTACAAATGTAGTCCGATCACAAACAGTAGATAGATTTTCTAACATCTTTATGGAACGTATCGGTAATGTAATGTCTTCAGGTAAACTATCTGCAGCATGGCAAGATGGTGGTGGTGGTGGTGGTGGTGGCAGTAGTATGATATCGTGGCTATTAACAGATTATTCTCCAGAAGCTAAAGATAAAAATGTCAACGCAGCAATAAATCCAAATGATTATACTGCCGAGAGGAACATGATGGCGCCTCATTTTACACCCATAGTGTGGGGTAGTAGTTGCATGGTAATAACACTGTTGTCAATAAGAACAGGTAGATGGTATCAGGGACGACAAATAGCTATCAATACTGCAAGCCGCACTGAATACTGGAAGGGAAAGCAGTATGTTTCTATTCAAGATGTCAGACACACCAAACCACTGCAGCCAACACAAAGCAACAACCCACTTCATCCTCGGAAGGCATATTTAGGCTCACAAGTTAAAAAAATGGCATCAAGTTTGAATACACTTCCCGTTGATCTGGCAGTATCAATGTTAGTTGGTATCTCCACTACACTATTCTTAACTCGACCACAAGAATTAATGCAAGACTTTGCAAAGGCGCCGTTATTGAAAGGCAAGAGTGTTTTTGCTGAAGAATTATGTACACCATTTAGTGATGAGATGAAGAATATTAATGAGATGACATATACCTATACTCCGTATAAAGATTTAGAAGCGCAACAACAAACGGTGATACCCTACTCTGAGCTTTGGAAAGATGAGAACTTGGGAGAGTTTGATAGTCTCAGAGCTATTAGAGACTTTGTTCATAATTGTCACAAACGCGAAGAGTTGGAACGAAGAAAGACTGAAAAGAGAGAAACCATTGATGGTAGCAGTGATGAAGAAGATGATATTGATCATAATAATGTTTTCATCTGTAGACTTTGAAGTAGGTGCGGTATAAAATGTACTAAACTATGGTACAAGCAGCAAATAAAAATAAAAGGCATGCAAGTAATGCACACACACACCTAGAATTGTCCATAATATGTGGAATATACAAAGTATTGGTACCTACATACCTCTTATTTCTTACTAGCCGGCTTCGCCGCTAGCCCTCCGGGGGCCCTCCGGGGGCACCTGCGGTGGGCTTGAGCCTTCGGCATTAGGGTGTTAGGGAGTAAAATAGTCACAATTCCCTAAGGGACGACGATAGATAGAAGTCCTCGCCAAATAGTTTAATTAGATAGATAGATAGATCGCCTCTTTTTCCACTGGGGCGATTTTTTTACACTCTCATAGTTTGGTAAATACGATAGGCAATAACCACCATTCATTCCTAACACACTACATAATATATCTATACGAACTCTATATACAGAAGAGTAATACCTTCATAAGCAATTTGTATACATATTTTTTTTTGCCGAGAGAGATATCGAAACAAACAAAGTTAACAATATGACCACATCACCACAATGTCAAGTATTATTATCCCTAGCCCATCTTCTACAACAACATTCATTATCATACGATGATGAAAAAGATATGTTACTAAATGTATCAGTCAAAACTGCAACAAAGATTTCAAATCAATATAAAGGTGGTATAAATTCACCATCTAAAGCACCAGAAGGCGAGGTGCATTTGATATTAACAGGTAGTCCTAGACCAACGTTTGCAGAAACTAATGCATGGCTGTTGGATAGTAGTCCTAAGAAGTCACCACGGAAAAATAGTTCTGCTGCAAATGAAACTTGTGATGAAAGAGCAGAAAGTAACCTATCCACAGAAAGTCTTAGAGGTAGTTATTCTATATTAGATAATTCTATGGACATTCATCCTGATAATAATGATGGTCATGATGATAATAGTGATGTATCAATGGCCAATAATGATGAAGAAGAAGCAGAAGAAGGACGAGGAGAACGAGAACGAGGAGAACGAGAACGAGGAGAACGAGAACGAGGAGAAGGAGGAGAAAGTGGTGCACAATTACTACAAGAATATATAAATGATTGTGCAAGGAATGAATCTAATTCATCAACTCGCAATGCCAACTTATCAGATTTAAGTGGGTCACCGACGCGGTCAGGTGGAAGTGTATTAAGTAGATACAGAGAACGGAAGAATAGTGAGGCCAGTGTAATGAGTGCTACTAGTGATGTTGATGCAGCTGCCAAAGCAGCTACTGATAGTATTGAGAAGACAAATACTGTTGCTGGAGGCCCGATGGTAGGCCATGCGGTTGTTGATGCTGTGAACCAGTCAAAGGGTGTTGGATTACAATCATCACGAGCCAAGTTATTACAAGGTACTATTGATAGACCATTATGGGATCAGCGCCGATGGACAGATGGGGAGTGTTTATTTAGTGAATTGATTGAAAAGGTTGGACTTGAGAGCTTTGAGAATACTGCCAATGTGGGTAACTCAGCTGATGTTGCTGCGGGTGGTGTAGTCTCACGACCAATAACTGGTACAGACATTATAGTACCAGAACAGCCAACTAATTTGGGTGAAGGATTAGCAAAGAGTAGCAATTTGGCAGCGAATTTGATCACAGTACCTGCAACAACGATTGATGGAGGTGAGCAACTACAGGGATTAGAAGAAGGTACGATTGATGAAATTGCAAGGGGCATATTGCGTTGTTTGAAAAGGAAGAAGAGTCCACCGGCTAGTAAGTTGGTACTAGTATTGCCACCCTTGGCTGATAGCGAGAAAGAGGAACAAAGGAGACAAATTGCAAAAGCTAGGTTGATGGCTGCATTTCAAAAATTAGAACAATACAACGATATGATTGGAGCTCCCAAGTTAATGTCAGATGCCGAGTATGAGATTGCAAATGTTATGTGAGACTTTTGATGACACCATGATATGATGTGTACAAATTGAATAAGACTAAGTTTACTGCTTACTAGTTCTACACTACTACAGCACGGATGTGTTTGCTGCTGGCAGTTGTCAACTAATCATTCAATAATGGAGTTTCGTGGTCGCTACTGAATAATGTGCCTTGTTCCTTTTGCTTGCTATAATCTCCTAGGCTACATATTTACTTACTTATATATTAGTCACATATTATCACATCTACTCTACTTTCCACTATATGTCAGGTAGTGCAGGGCCACGAATGTCAAGAATCTTACCAATGCAAGAATACATCCCAAGATGATGGCGTTCCGCATAATATTATCCCGTTGGTAGTATCCACCAAAGAAGGCATCTACATAGGTCGAGACATTTACTTCACAGGTACCATCGTCATCAACATTAGCAGGAATATCAATGCAAAGTTCGGAATAGTAATCTGATCCATCCCCGACTATTACATTTCGAACAGTGTCAGCATGAAAAACAGACATTACCAAACCCTCATACACAAAGTGTCCCGGACAGATCCAATACGTAATCTCCCAAAAGCCACCAACCATCTGTTGTGGAAGGACAACAAACCCTGAGAAAAAGTTGTTGATTCCTATGAAGATGGAACACAATACTGTTGCTGTCCCTGGTCCCCTTACCAAGCACATGAATAGTTGACCACTGTATGAGTAGATGGCTGCATTGAAAGTGAAGAATCCCCAAAACGCAATGCCCTCCCTAACTCGTGTCTTAAGGGTGATACCAGGTGAATGTACTATTCCACTACTAGGGATGAATATTACACAAAAGAGAACTGTCGAGATGAGGATAAATCTCTTCTCGGCACTTGCCAAGGCACGACCGACACTTCTACTACCCAACATACCCGCTGCTTTGTGACGGTAATACATATCCCTGATAGAAAGCATAACTGGTATTACTGATGTCATGGAAAGTACACCGATAATGATAAATGCAATGAAGATAGTTGCAAGCATACTAAAAGAAAAGATATGATCGGTGATGTCAGTACAAAATACATATCAACATATCAGAGAGTAGAATAATAAACGGGGATATACTTACCTAACCATCTCTGGTTCTGTAAATGTATCGTTGAGTCGAATCGGAATGAAGCAGCTTCCTAAAAGCAATGCTATGACCATACCAAGCACCTGCAGAGGGAGAAAAAAAAAAGCGTTAGTTAAGATAGTAAAGAACAACATAAGTATTTCCACACAATTGGGGAGACTCACCATTCTCGATAGGTTGTAAGCAGGACTCCTCCAGTAGATAGTCACCAGTCGCTTAGCCATCAAGTTGTCACGACGGTACCAAGGCACAGCAAATTCACTATCATACTTGATTTCAAGGGCTTCATCAGGTGATTCAGCTGCTTCGGTAAGCCGCCTTTGGAGGTCTGTACAATTAGATGACTCGTTCCAAGCCTCACTGAACTGTAATGGTTTCTCCCTGCTGTCTTCTTCTCCACAATTATCGTTCTCGTCTTCATCGTTAGTATTAGGGACAAGAACATCATCATTCTCTTGTGACTTTCGGAACATTGAGATGAAGGTCTTTTTCTTCTTGACTGGGCTTGATTCTTCGGGACAGCTTTCATTAGTATTACCTCTCTCTGTAGACTCTTTGATAGACTTACTTTCCTCCTCATTATCATTTGGTATCATAATCTGTTCACTTAATACATTGAGCATCCATGTCGAAGGGTTTTCACCCTTGTCCATTCTCGAAGCACCAAGACCTTCAAAGTATGATACTAGATTGCAACTACAGAGACCGAGCTCTCCAAAGAACACCGTCTCACCACCTTTCTTGAGCAAGAGAAGATCATCAAACATGTCGAATACTGCTGATGACGGTTGATGGATGGTAGCAACGACTGTACGACCAGTTTCACATATCTTCTTCAAAGCCGTCATCACGAGAAGTGCCGCCCTTGCATCCAATCCTGATGTCGGTTCACTGTGATGTCAAAGTAGTGGGAGATTTAGTAAACATTTACAAAACACACCGAAATCAACTAGAATCAACTTACTCAAGGAAAATGATGGAAGGAGAAGCTGCAAGTTCAACAGCAATAGACAGCCTCTTCTTCTGCTCAAATGTTAAGCCTCCTTCCTCAGCACTCCCCACAAGAACATCAGCTTCTCTTGTTAACTCAAGAGTTTCAATAATGGAAGTGACATGGTCTTCAAACCCCTCCGGTGTATCATAGACAGGATTAGATGGATCAAGTCGGAGTTGTGCTGAGAAGCGAATCGTCTCTCTCACTGTCAACTCTGCAGATTGAACATCAAACTGTTCAACGTAACCTGAGCATCGTCTAAAGCTATTGGATTCCTGCGGGAAGCCATTTAAAAGTATATCACCAGTGATAGTACCACTTTCCTTCCTTAACGCAATAACATCCATTCTAATATTAAGTATTAAGTAGCAAGTGCTGAGACACATTGTACAGAAAACACATTTAAAGTCACAAGAAACAAACTCACAATGTTGTCTTCCCTGCACCAGACTGGAGAATAAGTATAGACAAATTGAATGAAGGCGATGAGAATCTCAATAATTACAAGAGAAACAAGTGTAACTTACCTCTCCCATCAAAGCACACATGCGCCCATGCCTGAATACTCCACTAACATTGTTGAGCAAACGAAGTGTATCCGAACCGGTTGATGACTTGACTTCATAGCTCACATTTTTGAAAGATAAATCAACAGGAATAAAGGCTGTATCAGTTAAAGTACACCGACGTCCTCCTTCGGTTTCCTTCTTCTCCTTTTCATCTTCTGTTTCAGAAACATCAGGTGTTGCAGCAATCTTGGGCTCCATCCGAAAGTACGTTAGACAAGCTGCGGACGTTATCATACAAAGGAACAAGAACGGAAGCAAGTATGCAAAGCAATATGCAATCCACTCTCTTCCAAATGGTTCACCATTAGGCATGACAATACCAGCTGATACCAGAATTTGATCACCTACACCATCAGCATAAAGAGGATCATCACTTGTAAATTCATTCAAGAGTAGTGCCCGATACACCCATGACAAGGGCACAATCCAACTGCAAATAAGTGTTTGCAACTGTTGAGTGTGACAGGTATAATTAATCAAGACAGCATCCACAAAACAGCAGTGTACTTACTAAATCCAAATCCAATAGACAGGGATCACAGCTGGAGCAACAATGTATCCACAAAAGAGAGTATTCAACAGTAAAATGAATGCACCTCCCGCACTCATAACTGATTTACTTGGTGCCATAGTTGCCAATAACCCAAATAATTGGCCCATGGTAAAGTTAAACGAGAAGAATAATGCCAAGTATATCAAAAACCCAGCAGCTGAGAATACAAACCCTACCATCCAATATACAAATGTACCAAAGAGCATAACATCCAATAACATTTGTGGTATAAGTGCCAAGGCCTGTCCAATGATATACGCCAGCGCTGGGTAGAAGTTGCTATCATGATGTTTGTAGAATATAGCACGATCATCTAACTTGTCAGGAGTGGAAGTCATGGCTCCCAACATAATAAACAGGTTGCCTTGGAACAAAACACCAAAGAAACTCCGTGATATATCAGTGTTTTTGAAGACAAATCCAACACTCAACCCCATTGCAATATTTTTGATAACAGATGCACGGATAAAGATATAATCCCGACGCCATAAGACAAAGGCTCGTTTCATCGTTAGCCATACTGATACCCAGAACGAATTTTGATACTTCTTTCTGAACGGTTCTAAGTCTTTGTGTGCTTGTGTAGCAGTTGCCCAATCTACTTCCCATCCCTTCTCCTGTTCTTTTAATATTTGTGATCCAATCGTACTCTCACGAAGTGACTTGGCAAAACTAGCAGGTGTATGAGATGAACCATGCTCCGACTCATTACTCATATCAGTTTCAGCCCGATACAAATGTTTCCTATCCGAACTAGCAACTGCCAATAAGTAATCTGCGTTATCCATTGAATCAGGTTGTTCATATCCAAGACTTCGAAAGTATCCACAAGCCGCCTCGGTTGGGCCCGTAAAGATGATATTTCCTCCCTCACTAAGCAAAATTACCTCATCAAATAACGCCACAGCTTCTGGACTTGGTTGTAATAAACTAACCACCGATATACGACTTAATAATCGTGAATGATAACTCAATATACGCAATATATCCACAGTACTGGCTGTATCCAACCCAGTTGATATTTCATCACCACATAACAGTGGAGTGTCCCAGATTAGCATTTCACCCAATGTAACACGACGACGTTGTCCACCCGACACACCACGAATTTGTTCATTACCTACAAATGTATCTTGTACATGTGACAATCCTAAGCCCTCAAGTGTTAGGCCAACCTTGCCATCCTTTCGTGTTCCCTTGCGATTCTTACGAACCCTTTCATCCTTGCAATTGCCACTAAATAGAAACGTCTCGGCAACAGTTAACCGTGGTGCATGATTATCATTCTGACGAACGAATGCAACCAAATTCTTAAATAATGTTCGATGCTTCTCATCAACATCATCACCACTAACTACTAAGTTGTTATACAATATCTTACCAGTTAAATACTTATCTTCATTATATCCCTTGGGGAATGTATCTTGTTGTAACATACCAGCAATTGCCTTTAGCAAGGATGTCTTGCCAGACAATGGTGGTCCTAATACCAAATACATACATTTAGGTTTTAATACCAAGTTAACATTTGTTAATACATCCGTTACTAAATGTTGATTGGATGGACGATCTTCCTTATTAGCACGAAGCCACTTAATAAAGCGCTGTATGGAGTATAATGGTGATGTGTTGTAGATTGTCGGTATCTTATTCTTACCAGATCCATCATCTAATGATGGGACGCGATAGGATACATTTTGTAATCGAACTTCCATGGATGGTAATGGCATTGATTGCAAGCCACCTTGTTTGGCTAAGAATCCTTTCAAATGTTTCACAAAGTCTGAATGATCTTCCATTGTTTCTTTCCGTTCTACAACTTGACCTTCTTCTTCTTCTTCAATTGCTGCAGATGATTCATCCTCGGGAAATAAATGCAACATACTCTGACGACGTTGGGCTACTAGTTTATTCATATGATCTTGTCGATGTACCTCAGATAAACTTCGAGGCCACTTTGCTTTACGATCAACGAATGATGCCTTGCGTGTATTTGTTACTGGCATACTACTTGATAGGCCCGACAAACGTGAATCTGCATATGAACTTTGACCCGAGGCACCGGAATGTGTGGAGGATATACCACCAGTAGTTGTGGTAGATTTTTGACCACCTGCCATCATATCGACATCAATATTTTCATTTTCATCATTGATAATAATTGGATCATCGGCGCCAAAGGTTACGCTTAAACGTTGCGGGCTACCATCGGGTGATGGTACCATGCCTATCTCTAGCCCTTCTTGGGCGACGTCGTCTGGATCCTCAGCCATCATTATATTGAGTTAAGAGAACACCGAGCCCTGGCCTCGAAACTGACAGCAAAAGCAATAGTGCACTCAGCAATAGCAACACTTGACACTTGCACTCATAAAAGTACAAAAATTATTGCAGCTCGCTTTGTATCGCTTTTTGTACCCAAAATTGAGGTATCTGTATCCGTAGCGTACTCTTTTTACTCATATCTGGCGGTGTGGCATGGCCGCCAACACAAAGTATCAATGGATTTCGGAGGTGGCGGCGGCGGCCCTGAACAATGGTTTTATAATCTACCATCAGTTACAAGAATATGGCTTGGATCAACAATCATTATAACAGCTTTAGTAAACTTAGATTTCATTAAATGGAATGATATCGATTTCTCATCATTCGATGATATTATTGGTCATCCTGCAAAACGAGTTGAGGCTTGGAGGTATGTGTGTACTTTTGTATACTTTGTACAACTCTCTAATAAATTATCAATATACTAACAACTTCTGATTTCCATGTCATGTGACACACATCTCTAGATTACTTACATGCTTTCTATTTGCTGGTAAATTCGGCTTTCATACAATTATCAATCTACATCTATTGACTCAAGTTAGTAGCCGATATGAAAAGATGGGCGTGATTTGCACTAGGAGAATACCTGAACAACAAAATATCAATGAACAACAACAACAAAGAAGACAAAGTTATACATCACCATATTACGAAAGAGGAGAAACTTCCGATTATATATTTTGCATACTATTTGGTATGATTGGTATATTGTTGAGCAACGTATATCTACTTCCAAAACTACCATATTCTATAACACATAATCAATTCCATCGTTTCTTCCAACGA
>Ga0214480_100349_pt1 | contig 23694 bp, 22 predicted proteins | sample M1_20Mar14CPVII9_3_FD_165042 | JGI IMG/M metagenome (GOLD analysis project Ga0214480, IMG submission 165042) | Marine eukaryotic communities from Monterey Bay, California, United States - M1_20Mar14CPVII9sort6BwellE17 | ecosystem: Environmental > Aquatic > Marine > Unclassified | place: USA... | reverse complement strand
AAAAAGTAATGCACTATCTTCATGTCTCGGAGGTGATTGTACTTGATGTAGTATGTAAAAGACTCAATCAATTGGCTAGAAGTGACGCTTTTTGGAATATGAGGGGGCGGAGACAGATTAGAAAGCAACAGAAGAATACTATCAACATAATCCATTTTGTACTCAGTGGAGAAACGGAAGACGACTACGAAGAAATTGAAGATCACGGTTTAGTAGCCGAAGCTTTCAGAAACATTACAGCTGATCTGCTCTCAAGGATGAATCATTCAAGCTCTGGGCAAGATGTTCACTTTCGTTTGCGTGGTGATACTATTGCTTATCTATTCGAGTTTTTGGAAGGGTACATGACAGAGAAAATGGAACGTGCAATGCTGGCGGCTGCTCACTGCGACAGAGACAAGGTACAAAAGGATGATGTTGCACTTGTACAAAACGAGTTCCACTCCGCACTAGCAGTGTATGGAACAAGAAACGAGACTGTAAGACCGGAGACCCAACGTGATATCGATATGGCTTTAGATGAGAATGGAAGTTGCCATTGCTCAATTCCTTCTTTCAGCGACACCAAGTGGTGTTGGCCTGAAGATGACTGTCGAGGTGTCCTTCCGGCAGAAGATGGACGGCGAATTATTCGGAGGCTTGCTTATCGAGCTGGAATAAACGAGATGACTGGAGATGCGTTTACTCTCTTGGAAACTGAACTGCTCTATACTTGTAAGTACAAATCAATACATTTCTATTTTGTTGTATAGTCGGGCTGACTAACAATTTCTTCTATTGTTGCTACTTGTAGTGGGCACACTACTAGTTGAGGCTTATGAGTCTTCTGTTGATTTGTCTATATCAGCAAAATTTATTGAACGGAGGAGCATAAATCATTATGGGAAAAGTCCCCTCGTCTACGCTATGCCAATTAACCCTACCCCTCAATTACATGACGATGATGACAGTGACGAGGACTGTGTTTGTGATGGTGACGAGGAGATTATGTATGATGATGAGAATTCTCCCAGAGCTCCTGTTTCTAGTGCCCTAACGACCGATACAGACATGTTCAAAATACCCCCTCCTCCTTTTGATATAAACGATGAAGAAACGGACTCGCCTCGCAGGATACACACGATAGTTCCAGGTCAGATTGCTGCTGCGGTTGAACGTAGAGGTTTAACACCAAGTAAGGTTTATGGTGGGATCGGCGGTATTATGTCTTGCGGTGGTTATGTGTCTAGTTTTGGGTTTGGTTGGATCACTAGCTCCGGACTAGATCAAGAGGAAGAATGGGCGATCGAAGAGAGTTACTACGTGAAGCCATATGACGAAGACTGTTTTTATCTCGACTCCTTGATAGAGCCATTGGTTGAGATCAAGCAACGAAAGAGCGCTGCTACTCGAGCAAGTAATTCCAATCTATCATCCTAAAGTGCGGTGAATACAACAAACTATAAGTAGATTTCTTTATTTATGCAACCAAGATGAGTCTCAATTCCTGCACAGCTCGTCGAGCATAGACAAAGATGGAATATGTGACGGCACAAAATTAAGATCCATAGATGTTGTACCATTAACTTTATTCGTTACACAGCATATATCTTTTCTATGTATACTCAGACTCCTTTGTTTACCCGAAAACACTTTATATAACCAATAAAGGTATATCACTCAACTCTCGTTTACTACAGGCATATTCACCAAACAATACCATCATTATCATACCCAATATATGTATTATCCACCAATCCCATGTCGAGGGGAAACCTCCATATATAGATGATAACACAATGTGTATTAAGAATAATGTTACTGAAAAGTCTAGACACTTCTTTGACTTTTCAACAATTATTGCAAGTAGTAATGACCCAATTAAGCTTGAAAACAATACAGCCGAATTATCAATCCAACCAACAGCACTCCAAATATCTAAATGTTTAGATGTAAATATTCTATCAATAGTTATTGAAGTACCAAATAATATATGATTAATTTGAAATATTATACCCAATATGACATAATGAAATGATTGTAATGATATTATTTGTGATAATATAAGACGTGGATTGAATGTTTGTGCATTACTATGAGTGCTGTTAGTTGCAGTTGGAGAAAGTTGTGCTATTTGTGTTGTTGTATTAGTTGTTGTAGGTCGATAGCCATTATTATTGTTATGAGTATTAGACAACAGAGACGTTACAGTACTACCACTGCTATTATTAGTGGCGATATTGGTACGCTGACTTGCCATCTTCTCTTTTACGATTTGTACTTCCTATCACTATCACTTTTGACTTTGATGATTTTGCTTGCAAAGGTAGGTTCGTAGTATCGTAACAAATGCTAAGTATCGACTTGACATTGAGATATTGAGATCATTGAATCAATGGTATTACTCACTCCCACGCCCTACCTTCCTGCTATCAGTTCTAACCGAAAGCTAGAGCTTATATGAATATAGACGTCATCATTATTTCATTTATCTGCTAGGCATAGTCGCAAAGAGCTTGTTGATCTTTGCGATTCCATCTCTCCCACATAATCAAAAATAATTATTAATTATCGCGCCCCACAAGGTCAATAGGTACTACTAATTATTATTATTACTATCCAGCCCGATCAATCACTCACTACCAAACAACCCCATCTTACCATAATAATATAAGTACCACAAACAATAAAATAATATGTGCAATATGACAGCCAGATCATACACACATAAAAATCGTCAAAAGGAAGATGAAAATCAATGTATTGTCAACACACCCTATGGTCGGGGTCTTGTAATTAGAACGCGACCAGATGATGATATTAAAGAAGTAGAAATGTTAGAATGGGATCAAAGTTGCTTTACAAAACCCAAGCCGGGAAGCAAACAACAAAAGCCATCAATGATGTATACGAGTGTTGATTATCCAAGTGTACAGTGTAAAGTAGGTGATGATGTTGTCTTTGAGTATGGTAGAGGACGGGTTACTAAGATATCAAGAGTAGATGATAATAAGTCTACACTCAAGTATACAATTGAGCTTAACTCCTCGTCATGGATGATTAGTGGAAGAAAACCTGTAGTTTGCAATACCTGTGATCCACCTCGTGTTGTGAGAAAACATACGCCTTTAGAAATGAATCCACAAGAGAAGATAATACATGCAAAGTCTTACAAAACAAAGGCAACAAAGTATTTCACCGAAAAGGATTATGACAAAGCTTTGATATCGTATGTTGAAGCAGTCGACGCGGTTCGAAATGTACAGCATGATCATACCTCAACCAATGAAGTTAGAGCAGACTTGGTAGTAATCATGATAACATGTTCGAATAATGCAGCGACCTGTTGTATAAAGCTTGGAAAGTGGCAACAAGCAAAGAAGTTTGCTCAGAATGCTCTGATACTAGCAGATGCCTTATATAATAAAAAGGGGAAGAAGATACACACTCTATTAAACAAAGAGGGTACGATTGATGCGAAACTCTTTGGTGAGTGGAGGGTTAAAAGTCATCTGATTACTGCCCGAGCATGCTTTGAAGAAGGTAACGTACAAGAAGCGATTACTCTTTTGAAAACAAAAGCAAAAGTCGTGGCACTGCAATATATAGATGAAATCAATACAAAACAACTGCAAAACCTCAGTAAAGAGGAGAAGGCTTCATTGAAATCATTAACAAATCAAGTAAAGGAAATGAAAAGGTTACTAGTAGAATGTTCCAACAAGAAGAAGGCAACAAAGAGTATCGAAAAGAAGAGAGCAAAGGCAATGTTTGGAGGGAAAGACAAGGCTGCCTCTACTCCACAAGACAACACAAGTCATCAGAAAGAGAATGGTAATACGAAATCAACAATATCAACGGATATGTCCAATGAGAAGATAGAAGAACCAAGTGAAGATACCTCTCGTCCAGTATTGAACAAGGCTGTATCTTTCTCCAAAATACCACCTGAAGTGAAGGAGTATGAAAAGGAAGTAGAGTATGAAGAGTTGGATGATAGAGAAGAATCGTCAGTAGCATGGTATGATGAGCATAAGGAAGCACTGATTCTACTCGCAGTTGGCGGACTTTCATTTATATCTGTCATGGCCTTGAAAAGATTTATTAGATAGAGTTTGTTTTAGAAGAAAGGTAGACTTGTTACTTTAGAGATACGTTCCTTAAGATTTAGACCACTCGACTGCATATCTTATTGTTGATACTATGATACATTTTCAAGCCGGTGTCTTTGTCCTCACGTGGAAAGGGGTTCTTATCGGGGGTTACAAATCCTGTAACATTTGAAGATGCATCATCCAATGCCTTAACCTCATTATCAGTTAGTCTCCAATCAAGTGTTGCTAGATTCTGTTTGACTTGTTTGACTGTACGAGCTCCAGGGATTGGCGTAGTACCTTTTGATATGGCCCAGTTGATTGCCACTTGCGATACTTCTCCATTATGTTTTGTTGCAATATCCTTCATGACTGTTTGCAAGTTGTCAAATTCTGAACCATCAGCATAGAGCTGCTCACCAATCTTCGCTCTTGGTCCAATGGGAAGATTTGATTTACTATATTTGCCAGTCAAATAACCCAACGCCAGAGGAGAATAGGACAATACTGTTACATCCAACTCCTTACATGTATCCAAGAGGCCATTCTCCAGTGGCCAACGGTATAGCAACGACATTTGTATTTGGTTTGATGCTAGCTTTATCCCCCTCTCATTTAGTTTTGCATGGCATGCACGCAATGCGTCTACGCCGTAGTTGGAAACGCCAACATTCTTCACTAGGCCCTGTTCGTAAGCATCTCCCAAGCCATCCCAGTAGGCTTCATTGGCATAAGCGTTAGGAAAGTGTATTTGATATAGATCAATCGGTTCGCCACTATTTGTTTTGATGTATGAATTCGTCAGAGACACATCCAAAATATGTATAGATTATGATATCGTGAAAAGAACCAATATCATCTTCTTACTTACCCTAATCTCTTGACACTAGCTTGACATGCTTTTACTACATCTTCACGCTTTGTCCTCCACGGTAGTGCGGCGAATTTACTTGCTATTTGAACCTTGTTAAAGTCTTCAGTTGTTGTACAAGACTCTTTTCTGAACTTCCCAAGCAAGCTCTCAGATCTACCAATACCATATAACTCGGCGGTATCAAAGAAAGCGAGATTCTTGCTGAGTGCATAATCAAATACCTCCTTTAAATCATCGTCATTTTTAGGGTTGTATCCCCAAAACAAAGAATCTCCCCATGCCCAAGCTCCCAACCCTAACGGTGGTAAAGATAGTGGAGTTGCTGCTGGTGTTTTTAATTCTTCATTTGCAAATGCCGGATATGTAGAACTGGCGACAGTAGCAGTTGCAATACCAAAAGATATTGAGTTATCAATGAATTCACGTCGAGATTTATTGGATGATGATGAATGTGGTGATGTTGTAAGGGATTGAGTGTCAATTAATAGACATGATATTGTGAGTATCGTCAACAAAAACATGATGTTTTTTCTGATTGCAAATAATATGACACCCCACCACAACTGTATGATGTATACTGCCCTATACAACTACCACTACCACCAAATACTTCTGTATACAGTACTATTAGACCGACTAATGTATATATCTATTTACCAATGCCTACAATAACTAATGATAAGAGCGAGCAAGATGAGAGTGAGTCATTGCATGATGGTGTGTGTGATGTGGTGTAATGTATGATGGGGTGGGGGAATAAAAGAGGTATCCTTTCATCCGCCCCGCGCCCGCGCGCGCCCGGTACTCGGCTACATACCTCAGTTACCAACTATAAACTTATTAGTGCTTGACCCCTTAGCTCAGCCGCCTCATAGCGCTCCACTAGTGCGGCACACTTGATTGACCAACTATAAACATATGCATAGACCAAAACCAACCACACTGAGAGCCAAGAAGCAACAAACCTCTACGAAGAAGATAGAACACAGAAACATGCAGCTGATGCGCCAAAAAATATATACATACAATATTATGTGAGGAGTTGCTGTTTATTTTATGGTATCTTTTGAATTCACATTCCTCACGACAACTATTGTCCTTAACATTTACCAATCTTTGTAAGCCTCACCCACGTATAACTGTGTAAGGCAAAAAGTTCCTTGGTGGAGTATAATCATGCTCTTTCATTTTCTTCAAAAAGTAACGAGATGGCCCATCGTCCTTTTGTGTAAGTATGAATTCAAAGCACGCTCTTGAATGAGTCCAGTCCTTTGCATAGTAAGACTTGAGCCCTTCTTGATACTTGGGGAAGATTAAACCCTCTTGATAATCACGCCTTATTCGTTTAATATCAGGTTCGAGCCAGTCTCTGTCTGTATAGTGGTGTACACTTGTCGGTAGAATCAGATTCTTGGGCGGTCGGCCTGCGGCGTCATCGAAAGCAACTGCAGCTTGCATCGCCTTTTCTATGTCAGTACCACCCGATCTTCTTTCTTCCTTTGCTGACTTCTTCTCAACTGGAATTAGTGAAGACCTTCGGCTACTCCTCGTTAATGATGAGGGGACTTCTGTTAATGATGCTCGGCGACGGATTGATGCGCGCTTAACCATTCCAGCAGATCGCATATCGGCTCTGTCGCTATTTGAATTTGTTGTTGAATTGTTATCATCATCACCAACAGGAGACCTCCAGAGAGCTTCAATATCCATGTCAAATGTATACTAAGATGTATGATGAATCAATGAATAAAGGGCGTGAGCAAAGACATTCAAGCAAGCAAAGAGACAAATATACGAAGGAAACAATGCAGATACTTACGAGGTTAACCTTCTCTCCACTATCAAGAATCTCGTGTGGATCTGTCAATCCACTCTCTTCCTCCGATAGCATGATGAGTTGATCAATCTTTCGACATCTATATCGGTTAGATGGATCAAGGAGATTATACACCGAATCGGTCATGAGCAGAGGGACTCCGTACGTCTTTGTAGAGCTTTCAAGGAACTCGGATCGTTCGACAGATTCACTAATGTAAGTGGCATCTAACTTTCTTTGACTACCAATTGCTCCTTGAACTGCTTTGCCAGCATGTAACCCGAATCCCATTTGAACGACAGGTCCTTTGCGCTTGCTAAGCTTTGTCAACAGTCGGTTCTTAGCTTCATTGTTCATGTCTTCAGTAAAGAACTTATCATAGTGAAGAGCCATTGAAATCTTCACCACTGATAACAAAGCTTTGTCTGCTTGATTCTCTCGGGCATACAAACCCGAGGCTCCCAAGTTAAAGTTGTTCTTGGTATAAGATGAGAAGGGGTCATTATCTTCTTCTTTCTCCTCTGGTGGTTCATCCAGAAGCCAGCTTAACAGGAAGGCATCTAAAATATTGTCATTAGTGTTAGAAAGAAAGAGGTTTCTTAAACATACACAAGATGTGATCATATCAGCAAAGACTCACCGCCAATGTTCTTATTAGCAGATCCTCCATATGAATGGCATATACTATGTACCACGGCGGCAATCTTGTTTGTAAAGACGAATACTTCTTCTTGTAAACACTCCGTGGCATCTGTAAACTGCCTTATGTCACAAAAGAGAAAGATACAAGATACAGTAGAACCTTGTTGATTGAGAAACAGTACATCTTTGTGTCGGCCTCTCTCAAGGTTGTTTCGGATAATCTCCACTCCTGCAGTTCCAAAGCCTACTCGCATCAAAGCCTATCAAAAGAAGTATTGTAAATGATTGTTAGTTAGAGGAGAAGCCAATGCACAAACAAAAACATATCATATGCATCAAAGCAAAAGAATACAACTCACACCAATCCTTAGAATTGTATTCATCAAAAAGTTAGTTTCCATCCCTTTTAGTGCTTCTTTTGGCCACATGGATTGCTGTGCACATTCATCATCTTCTTTCTTAAGTTTCCTGAATTCCTGTGAACTCTGATACCCGAGGGGATCTTTCATAAGCATTGAAAGTAATCTGACCATTCTTTCTATTGGTTCGACAACCTGTGGAGTTTTACAAAGGTAGGATAAAGTATGATGATGAGAAGACAAGAACGTAAACAAAATATGATTAATAATACATATCAAAATAGAAACTTACAAGAGTCATAACCGGGCCTGCAAAGGAAGCAACACCCATTATCCATATAACCAGTATCAATATCATGGTGACAATCTCAACACGAGCATTATCGGTAGTGGTAACCCTATCATCAAATAAACTTCGAGTATACACGTCAGAGCCCTGTTGGTATACATCAACGATTTTAATTTCCCTCTCTCTTAATTCTTCTACCTCCCCACTACTCAGTTCATATGTTCTATTGAATATAACATCAGTTTCATTTGCCCTTGTGTAGTTGAACAAGTGTGGTATGACACTGGAACGAGCAAGATTTACAGAGAGATCTGCATACTTTGGATTAGCCGTCTGACCGTATAGTGTTAATGTCGTCATTACGGCCGTAGTATCAGCTTCGCCCCAGTAGCAAATTACCATTAGAATTACAGCCAATAATGCCCCCGTCGCAATTCTTTGTCCAGTAAGTTCTCTCATAGCGGCACCTGATAAAGGAGTACCATAAGGAACAGGGTAAGTGAGGCTAAGAGATAGAAACTACAATGTACGCAGAGCAGATATGGAATGAGATACTTACCAACATGCGAGCCTGAGTCATCGGTATTTCCAAACAACGAACTTGTGGTTGGCTCTTCATTGTCCACATCTGAGCCCATATCAGATGATTTCTTTGTTGTAAGTCCCTTGAAAAAGGCTTTCATGGTTGTTGGTTTATCCTCCTCCTTTGGATCTAAATCTTTTGACTCTTCTTCAGCAAATGCCTCCAATCGAGAGTCTCTTCTAGAACTACGGTTCAAATCCCCACGAGAGTCTCCCAGTGCTGAGACAGTAAAAGGATCTGAATTCCGTTCTCTTGCCATTGTACTTGAGGCTAGAACCCTCTGTGATATAAGCGGCCTTCCCTTTTGTTTATCTTCCTTCTTTTCATTGTACTTTGAATTAATCCTCTCCCACCAGTACATTGGGGAAACAAATCTCAAACAATTGATATCTTGTGTCCAAGCAACGAGTATACTCGTGCGGATAAATCTAGCCATCAAACCCATACGTCCAATAGCTAATACCAACGTCCAGTTAAATTGAATCGGTGTGGCGTGATCTCCATTGAGCGGAAAGCCAATTTCATCCAATGTAACATTAATAGTGTGGGGTTCACGCATACGTGGATTGATATACTCCATAGTCCACAGAGTCGTTAATAGTGCAACCGTATCAAACCAAAACATAAAACTACCACAATGCACATTGAACCAACTACATTCACATCGTTTATTGCAATAAGTGTCTTGAAATCCAGTCCAAAAGTGTCCTTTACGATCCCATGCAAAGTATTGCTTATCAACAATACAACGGAGAATTATATCAATTGCAAGGAGGATAAATGCAAATGTTAACACTCCATCCACGGCATCATCTGCACTCTTTGTGAACCAGATATCATTGATTGGAGGGAGGAATAATAATACCAAAATTAAAGATAATGTTAATCCCTTCCATATATTGTGATTAATAACATGTCGAAGTGCATGTATTTTGTATAATGATAAACAATAATCTTCTATGGGGGGTTGTGATTGATGGTCTCCACCTCGAGTCGCTGATCCTCCCGAGGATGTCATGGAGGACCTTCTCCTTGATCTAGTGCCATGTCCACTACTTGAACGTGTACCAATTGAACGTCGTGATGACCTCGTACCGCCCTGTTGTCGATTGAATATAGTTGCACGTCGTTGATCTCTACTACTCGGTACACCAATTGTTGGTATAGCGGGAGAGTTATTCTGAGGATGATTAATATTACTATGCGGGACAGTATTCCGTTGATATTCATCAACCTCCGATTCCTGACGTTGAAAATCAGATTGCCATGAACTAAACCTAGAACCAGCCGCGAATCGTCGTATAGTTGACATAATTGATGAACTTCCCTTGGAATTGTATTCTGTGGATGATATTTCTGATATTAAACGATTGTTATGACTACCGGGTTCAATCTCAAGTGAATGTGGTATGTTATCACAACTAATCTCGAGACTTGCTCGATGTTGCTGGGCTGCACGTGGATCATCGACATCTGCAAGGTCTTCCAGTCTTTTTTAATGTATTATTAATGTTCATATGTCAATGAAACATATCATGTGTGCATATGAGGTATGCAAAGTGAGTAGTTGCAAATGATAATAGACATACACAAATTGATCATATATACAAATATAAATCACTATTGCAAACATCAATTTATACACCAGATGATATATAATACATAAATGTATTGAACTCACGTGATGCTGTGATCTGAAGTTTGTACACTACTTCGAAGCGTTGGTTCCTCTGTTATCGTCGGTTGTGGCGCAAAATCCACTTGTGACCTTCTAATAGAAGTCCGACGATTTCCACTTTGTTGTTGATGCTGCATTGTTAATTAATGTATATATAATAATCCGCCCCTATTATCGATCTCAATCAAGTGTGCCGCACTAGTAGGAGCGCTCTGAGGCACTGAGCTAAGGGGTCAAGCACTAATAATATAATCCAAAGGTCTATATCGATCTGCCCTCTTCCTTCAATGATGATGATGTTGTAGGTTATTGTTTATGCGTATCAGTTTTCATGTCAAAAACTCCTTAAAAATGGTTAATTATTCGGTATCTTCAAATTTTATGAGAGAGAAATGTTGAGTAGTTCTATTTGGTGATATCGGAAGAGAGCATGGTAATTGGTTGAGTAAGCCGCCAGATATCATCATAATATAGCCATAATAAACACTGCACATTATGCGCATATCAAATATACATCTGATCCTATTCTTCATTGCATTTGTTCAACAAAATATTATATTCACAAATGCCTCTGCATCGAGAGATACTGGTGTGCAGCACACAAGTATCGACGATGATATAGTGGAGGTTGCATCATTGGATCCTCGATACAGACTACGTCTTACCACTACATCCGGTTTTTCATCGCCTTCTGATGCAACTTCTATACAGCAAGAGAGTATAAGATTAGTCGGTACCGAAGATACCACAAACTCGGCCTCCTGCAATTTCAATGACATTTGCGATAAACTGGAAGATTCGATATCATGCCCAGAAGATTGTAACAATATACAACTGTCGACATTATCAAACTCCACCTCCTTCCCTAACAATGATAATCTAGAGTTATCATCGGGTATTATATTCTCAATCAAATCAAAGTCAAGGAAGCTTGTCATAACCTCATTGGATATTACTGTATCGGAGGATATATCAACAAGTCATAATACAAACAAAACAACGATAGTAGAAGTATATACAAAGCTAGGTTCCTACAGGGGATATGAAGTATTGAATCAAAATAACGACTGGGAGTTCAATAATGATTGGGAGTTAATATACAACGAATCTATATCAGAGTTGCATGCTCTTGAAAATGACACTGGGGTATCTTCATCTTCATTGGATGGGTTGCACATTCCTATAGCAAATGATACTCTGCAATCATTTTACATATACACATCTAATCCAGTTTTATATAGTAATGAAGCAAGTAGTGCAGGCAATGTTGAGGGTAGCTTGTATGCAAATGACAGTATGCTGGAGATATACGAAGGAATCGATCTAGATACTTTATCTCCGGGAAGAGCATTTTCTGGTACCATCAAGTATGGTGTGGGAACAGTAGAAGAGGAAATAACATGGCCTGCATTTACCTCCTCGCCAACTCCTGAACCAACGAATAGTACATGGTTAACAACTTCCTCTCCAACCCCCTCTCCAATCTATCAGACAGATCAACCAAGTAAAGCACCGAGTACTCATCCGTCAGTATCTCCGACTTCATCACCTTCAAAGAGGCCAACTCGAAGGCCTACATTACGGCCAACACAGCCAAAGATAACCAAAAAGATTAGTTTTCTAGTCATGGGCGACACTCCCTACACGAAGGAGGCTCGATACTGCCTCAACAGACAATTAAGGGATATAGATCAAAGTCAAATGGATTTCAAGTTCCTGGCTCATGTCGGGGACCTGAAATGGGGAAAGACCAAGTGTTATTCCAGCTCGTTCAAGGATGTTGCAGAGATCGTTAGTCATTCAAAGAATGCAAAAGGGTATGATACTCGAGACTTCTTTATTGTACCAGGGGTAAGTATTAAATAATGTTTTGTTTGACATGTTATTATTTCGCTTTTGTTAAGTTTAGCTTCAATCTAATATACTTTATATAGGATAATGATTTTCAAGATTGTCAAGATCAATTCACAAATGGTTCAGCATGGAAATGGTTTATGCAATGTAAGTGGTGGAATATCTTGATCAGTTCGTGTTGCTTATAGTATCATATGTCTCTCATCTTCATTCCTCTATATCTCAAATTAGACTTTGGTAATGGCAATAGATCTGATGTTACCGGAATTGGACAAAACAAGTATGGTTTTGGTACTCTCTCCAATCCAAACATGCAAGTATCCTATCAACAACAGCCACTTGTAAACGGATTCTATCCTCATAGCGCCTCCAACTTTGCATTCTTTACAAACAGTGTACTCTTTGTTGGAATAAATCAAGTGGATGGTGGTGCCTTAGGCGACGAATCAACAAGAGTTCATGCAAACTATCTTTGGGTTCGTGATAATATGGCCCAATATAAGGAGAAAGGTATGAGAGTACTTATTATCTTCAGTCATGCAAATCTTTATGGCGCCAGACGAGATTACTTTGGTACACCGTTTATGAGATTAATGAGGAATCAATACCGAGATGTTCTGGCCCTCTATATTCATGGCAGTGGACACTACTTTAGAACATATAGTAATAGTGAGTCAATACCAAATCTAATGAGCTTACAAGTTGATCAGGGCCACAAAGCAGATCCATTACAGCTATCAGTTATGTATGATATCGGAAAAGATGAGTATTCAATAGAAATCAACAAGCGCGGTGGATACTATGAAAACGGCTGTCGAGCTGGCAACACGGATAAGACTTGGTCATCAAGTTACTAGCAGTAGCATTAGGATAGGTGAAGGTTACTAGAATCATCATTAAATTTAGTTGATATCTTATACGATTGACGAATCAAAAGCGCTATTGTTTCCCCCATAACTACCATTACCCCCCTCCTCGAACGGTATCCACCTTTCGCCAACCAGCTTGATAAACAAATCATTAAACTTGGTAGCTACCTCATGTATGTTTGGTCTTACTAGCCGATCATGCTGCACAAGATACTGTACAAACTTATACATTGATATTGGATACTTGCCATTGCTGCCTCCACTACTGTCATCAGTACCTCCCCTAGCCCAAGGCGGTAGTGGTACCTCGCCCAATATTTTCAAATGAGTACACTCAACAATCCGAACTAATCCATATTGATTTTGTTCATTTTGACTGTTATTACGTGAATACTCTATCTCAAATGGAGAAGTACCATGAAGAAATCCAAATAGTAGACATCCTAGACTCCAGACGTCGACCTTGCCATAATCCAATACATTCACTGATCCATTTATGTATCGTAAACCACCATCAAACAACTCAGGCGGTCTATAAGGCATTGTAGTATGACTAGCACTTTCCTCGACTATTCCATAAATCTCTTGTTTGGATTGAATTTCTCTCGTTAATGGCCCCGCACTCCCAAAGTCCATTAACACTGGAGTCAACCTACCAGTTGACGACCTTCGACTATTTTTATCACCATATGCACTAGATTCTAACAATACATTCTCCAACTTTATATCACGATGTGATATGTTGGCATCATGCATAGCTTTAACTCCGTCAAGAATACCACCAAAGAGTTGTAATACTTCTTTTGTTGTGAATGGTGTTCTTCTACTGCTTCCACTGCCACTACTATAATCTGAAGGATCATATAATATATTCCGTTTGGTAATCTCTCCTCTTAACGAATGGGATATGTATGGAAATAACATGTAACAAACATTATACTCCTTATGCTCTTCTCTGAGTCCTCCAGAAGAAGAGTTCATGTTTATATCCATGTCAAACTTTAACCCAAGCAATTCCAACAAATTTGGATGTTCAGTAGCTGGTAGCGTACGATGTATACCAGCTTCATGACGACATGATTGTATAATTTCATGATCTGCAGGAAGATGCGCATTGTCACAGTTTTATGATGATGAAAGAGAGATGTTTGTTGCTTCTGTTAGTAAATGAGGTTTAAAGACAATCAAATAAATGGATATAAAGTTCAAATGAAGCAGTCAAGTCACCGAGATAAGATGAGGTTTAAAGGCAGTCAGATAAAGGAAAACTAAGTTCAAATGAAGAAGCCAAATCACTGAGAATTCATATTGGACATTTGAATTCATATGATAAAACAATACAAACGCGGACTTTCCTGCACAATTGATTCGTTTTAAAGCATATTTTTGTTCAGTGATTGTCGATGATGACGAAGATGTTAGTGAGGATGAGTGAGATAACATTCGACTCTGCTTTGATGGGGTACCACTGCTATTGTCTGGAGTGATTGGAAATGCCTCAAATACATAGCTAAATCCCCCTTCGGCAATTTGTTTACCAATCTGAACTTGTAGACCATTATCAAATGTTAATATCTTTTGTTTATGACCAAAGAAGGAAGATAGACTGATACCTCCACTACTACGGTCATTATTATTAAAGAATGATGATATATACGTCCAGATAAGACGAATATAATGTAATATTGTATATAATAATGAAGTCATTATAAGTTGGGCTGATGGAGAAACTTTAGGATATCTTTTCTTTGTTCTGTGCATATAATTTATGTAGTGATGTGGTATCCTCAAAACAACAAACTGTCTAACGCCACAAAGGATATGTTTATTGCAACCTGTATTGCAACTATAACTATATGTAAACCCTCTATACACAGCGGTATATAACTCCCCCCTATCTGCATACAACCAATTGCAACTCTAAAAACACTGAATGAGACTGAAGAGGTAAACACTTATTTTGGCGATACAACTATCCATTACTGTTCCTCTAAATAATATGGTACACCAACTCAATAATAGTCCATAATATTGAAACATCGTCAAACCTATCCCTGTTATCAGTGTATTATCTTGGTTTATCCGGTTCTGTTTCTACCGTTTCCTATTAGTACCTTCAATCTGTATTTCCCACCCAAAAAAGATACACCACTGCACACCTCACCACACCACTCCAAAATTACAAAAGATACAACATAAACCTACCAAATTATGTCCTCCTCACAATACATTACCCTCGATGAATTTAATAGTACTGATAATCCAGTACCAACAATATTAGTACCCAAATCACACGCTCAGCGATTAGTTGAATTATGTGAACTGTCCGAACAAACACCTACCAAATCTTTTTTAGATTTCATTGGTATGAATGACAATGGGTCAGCTGCTGCTGATGACAAAACCAATGGAAGTGGTGATGAAAGTACGGCAAAAGTATTGGTAACACAAATGGCATTATTATTATATCTAGGTGAATATACGAATGCACGTCATTTATGGCGTCGGCAGCGTAAAGAAATGTCTGGTGCATCAACTACCACCAATGATGATTTGGATTATACCCAATTGGAACTATTATGGAATGCAGCCAAGTATTGTTATTTATGGAGTACCGGTGGTATTCATTCCTTGGCATCTAATAGTGCCATTTCTTCTTCTTCTGCTGTCGCTGCTGCTGCTGCAGAGAGTAATGGTATGATGCAGGTGGAACAATCTTCATCAGATATTGATACATCTGGTGATGATGCCACCTTGCCTTTCTCAACCTTGGCATTACGTGCATTGGAAACAAGTGCTTCCAAGAAGGCTGCAGAAGATCAATTGATGGAACCACTTTCCACATATTCAAAGGAATTACTTGGCGTGTTCCGTTCACGTGTCAACAAGGGATTACATGAATCATTTGATAAGTTGGATCAAAATGAATTTCTATTACGTATGAACCTGACTGCTCAAGATGAACAAACTGCTGAATCATTTGGTTGGAAATTGGATGATGGTGGATATTTGGTATCGAATGTTGATGTTGTGTTGGACGATGTTATGGTTGATGAAGAGTATAATGTGGATGGGGCGAAGGAGGGTAAGGATCGTATTGGCAAATTGACGGATATTGTCATGTTTTTGGAGGGGAAGATGAATGCTTGAGAACTGTAGGTGATATATATTGTTTTATTATGAACACATGATGGCATGAATGGTGGGACGTCATCATGCATTGAGTAGGGAAACAAAGGCGATATTCTCCAAATTTCATAAATATCAAGCATCTATCGTATTGCAGACCTGTTGTTTTTGTACATCTATTTTACCGCTGCTTAAGTTGTGCAGTCTTTACTCTTTACTGTATCCTTTCAGTATTCTTCTTTTTGTCTTTATCTCTTGTACATCTGGATTGGTACCAAATAAATTATCCATTAATGCAATCGAGAAAGCAAACCAATAGTCATCATCCATTAAGTGGTGTCTCATATGATTGTTGCGGACTCTTAAGAAAAAGGATCTTACCCACTTATTTCTAGGAGGTCTCACTTTTGTGTGCACAATATAATGTGACCATTCGTAAAACAAACCAGATAAAGCATACCCGATTGTAGCAGATAGACATATATGCCAAGGGAATATAGACTTTATGATCAAATGTGCAACTAATAACCAACCAAGTAATAATGCTGGATGATCAATTGATATATGGAAATAGTTCTTATCATGATGACCTTGGTGTATCTCCTTTCCTATATGATTGAATTTGGAGTGAAGTACTACTCGATGAAGTCCGTATTCTTGTATTGACCAAAAGACTATCATTGATATGAACACTGCACATTCCAAGAGTGATAATGGTATTGGTAATTGACACCGAGTATATATGAAACCTGATATTGAAAGTACTACAAGCGGAGGTCCACTCTCCCCCAAAAAGAACCGATGTAGAGCATGAGACCAAGTCGAAGGAATGACTTCATCCTTACTCTCCTCGACAACAGCTTTAATATCTTCTTGTAATATTTGTGTAGATGAATCTATTTCTTCTTTTTTCTTCATATCATCTTTGCTAACTTCTTGGTGTATTGTTTGTATAGAAGAAGGAGTAGCAATATCTTCTTCTTCATCTATTGTCGTCGATATAGTATCTTGCATTAATAAGTTGTCTGTTGCAACATTCAAAGGAAACATATGAACCGCCGCTCTCGTAGTAGTGAGAAAGGCCTCAGATGTATTGGAGACTACAACAGCAAGCAGTAGTGGCAACATCGTCATGTCGAGTGGAGGATGAGGGGAGAAGAAATATATCGCCAAATTATCGCCACGAATTGATCTCAAACAGTCTTCCACTTCTCTTCGAGGAAGAGCTATCAACTTACTTACTACTTCTCCCTTCCCGATGATTGAATCATTGCTTATGGTTGCAACCATAAATTGCAATTGGTTGCAAATAAAACATATCTCCCTCAAGTTGAAATAGTTTTGTATGTATTACAATAATTCCAATACACAATCATGACGGACAATGCAGATAGTGTTGGTAGTGGTACCACAGCATCAACAGCAACAACCGAGAACTCTCCACTTTGTCCACAAAAGAAAACATCAAGTTATGGAGGTTCATCTCTCCGATCTCCTGCAAATTCTCCATCAATTGGTACTAGAATAAGTTCAACAGGCAACTTGCGTCGTCCGTCACGTCGTCGGGGTAGTGGAGAAGCAGATGATGATGGTTCAATTTTTAGCAGCTTTACGAGTACATCTAAACCAATGATAAGTCGACAAAGCTTTGTATTGGCACCGGATGATGTTGATTTGCCGCCACAGACTCGTAAGTTATATGCAAAGTATTGTATGCTCATATTATGTGTATATCTTGTATCATATCATAATATGCTCATATAATATGCTCATATCATATGCTCATAATTATATGTCATAATCTATTCATTTCATATTATATCTAGCTCTCTATGGTTCATCCAAGATGGCTGCTAATGCATCTCTTGTGGAGTTACGGAGCGTAAACAGTACCGCTGAAATACGGAGAAAGATGAGTGTAGACGAAGAAGCAGTATTCATGGACGAGGATACCAACAATGGAGATGAGTTCTTACTATTAGAAACAATGTCAAGTAATATTGACGGTGCGCATACTCTTAAGGAGATCAAGAGAGAGTTGTTAATGAAATCTGCAAAGACACAGAAATCGTTTTATCAGGATACTGTAGAATTTGCCGAGGGAAGTATACCCCAATCAATTATCATTGCAACATGTACGGATGCGTGTGTGGAGTAGTTGCATATCTATATTACTCCGTTTTAGATTTTCTGTTAGATGTCATTTGGAAGGATTTGCCAGAGAAGTATGTGCTTGACAAGTGGCCGGAACATTTATATGTTCTTTGGATTCCCTTGATGAGTGTGAGCTTGAGTATCTTTTGCGGTTTGTCAATTTACTATCTTGGAGAGCCTGGAGACTTGGCATATACAATCCAGTGTGTACATGAGAAAGGATATAAAGGCACTCATCATATCATCCCAATGGTATGTGCCAGTCTCTTTACAATCCTCGCCGGAGGCTCACTAGGTCCAGAAGCACCTCTTGTGGCGATCTGTGCCGCTACGGCTGGCTTCCTATCAAGAAAGGTATTCAAACAGAAGAGTAAGAATATTGTGAGGAAGCACACATTCATGGTGAGTCATATCTCAATGATGTTAATCTTCATACGCACTGCCTATTCATTCTTTCAACTATCGTCGTCTCTCCTAAAATAGGGCATGGCTGGGGCATTGTCAGCTTTCTTCGGAGTACCATTGGGTGGAAGTCTCTTTGCACTTGAAGTGGCATCGAGATTTGGAATAGAATACTTTGAACACTTGATAGAATCTATATTTGCTGGAGAGATCTGTGTTGTAGTCTTTCGCAGTCTTGCTGGTCTACCTTTAGAACAGATTTGGGCAAATGTAGACACCCCTTCTGTTGGCCAAGCAGATCCATACATGATTGTACTCGGAGGAATCATAGGGTTACTCGGAGCGTGAGTGTTTTTGCTTTAATGTATATCACATCGACATGTCATGTCAAAGGATGCTCACATCGTGTGTTCATATCCCTATATAGAGGTCTTGCATTTCTTTGGGCTAACTTTCACTGGCGCCTGATGGCTATTTTTGGTAAGCTTGGTCTTCTTGATGATGATAATATCTATGCTGTTCCCAGAGTTTTGCTTGGGGCGACGGGGGTCGTTACTATTGGAATGTTTCTACCACAAACACTGTTTTGGGGCGAGTGGGAGTTCCCAGTATTAGCCACGTTATCACCAGCCTCAGATCTACCTCATGTCTGGCCAACAAGTGGGCTGCTTGGATTTGAAATGGACAGTGGCTTGAATTGTGTTATTGTGGGATTTTGTAAGCTCATTGCAATTAGTTTCACCGTTGCTGGAGGATACAGAGGAGGATTTAGTAAGTCTATCTCTTTGCCATTTGTATATGGGTGCCTTCTTCTATATACATGTCTCTCAATCATCACTATTCTTTGTTACAGTCTTCCCATTCTTCACTGCAGGCGCTGCCTTTGGACGTGGTCTGTGCTTTGTATTTCCAACACTGTCCCCCATAATTGCTACCTTGTGTTTCGCCGCCGGAATTAACGTCGCTATTACAAGGACTGCACTAGCAACAAGTCTCATCCTCGCCTTTCTCGCTGGGGAGCAATTGGCTCTACCTGCAATCCTGGCCGCATCGGTGGCCTCTTTATTTGCCACCAGTTACATGCCATTTATCAAATCTCAAATTGCTCGAAGTGATATTGATAGCTCGTTGTTTATGGATAAAGACCAATAGAATATTTTGAAAGGCCGGCAATATAGAGGCTAATGTCGGTCTAATTTTGAAAACGATAGAATGAAGAGATTCTGTTTTATTGTACAGAGGTTTAGTTTGATATGTTTTTGTTATTGCTAAGATGTACAGAATGCACAGATAGAATAAATTTTGAAGAAGTACTAATTTAGAAAGAAGAATGTTGTTTCCTTCTTACATCTTTGCTTCGGTTGTTTCGATTGTTGCTAGGACGCCTCGTTTGATCTCTTCCAAGCTTGGCATGACGAGTCCACTCGTTCGGTAAGTCGCGAACAGTCAATTGATTCAACGAAGTCTTTAACTTGAGTTTGCTTTGCAAGTATTGCTCTGGGAGATACCTCCTCATGTTATTGAAGAGCAATTCATTAATATGTCCACTCTTGATTGTAAGTTCGAAGATACGATTGATCCAAGTCATATCTCTCTCAATGTCAAGAAGATTCTCACACGCCTTCCATACTGCAGGCCATGTGTATGTATCAGGATGTAAGTGGTCCATATCTTGAAGCTCAATGAGTGCATTGAGAACTACCGAGAAGGCATTTATCTTATCATCGGTATCACCTTCGGTCATGGCACATGCCGAGAAGAATGCATTATATGTCACGATACTTGGCTTAGCCCTGCCATTGCCAAGTTCTTGCATACTCTTCATTTGGTTTAGCAACTCTTCAGCCCTTTCATGCTTCAATGGGAGAGAACTATGTTGAATAGCCTTCATGAGAACATTAAAGCTGAGAGTAGTGGGTGCCGACTCAGGATCGTAATGTGCCCTCTTCATCATATGATCCATGATTGCCTCGGCCCTTTGAAGAGCATGGGGATGACGACTCTTTATCCATGCCTCCATTGCGTTTGTATAGCTAATGGCGTTGGGTCTTAGGTGTTTCAATCCCTTCTTCTCGTACCCTTCCATCTTTTGCAGTAAATCATCTGCACGTCTACCAGCATCTTTACAGTTTGAGTTCTTCCAAGCTAAGATACATGTCGTATAACAAATCTTATTCGGAGCTACACTCTTGACACCGGACTTATCCAACTGATGCATAGTCTGTAACAACTCTTCTGCCTTCTGTGCTCCCTTTAGATCGTTAGTACGTGCCCAGGCTAGTATAGCCGTTGAGAATGATTGTGTTGTGGGTGTAAGATCTGTATCACCGGCATTATAAGCGTCCAACATACGATTCAAAAGAGCTTCTGAACGTTCAGCCGTATACGGTTCTTTACTCTTGGCAAGTGCATTCATTGCAACATTATATAGCAATGTATCTGGCTTGCATTCCTCATGACCATCATCATATCGTTGATGCATTAAGTTGACAATCTCCTCAGCTCGACTTGCTGCTCTGTTCTGACCACTCTCAATCCAACATTTTAGGAGAGATGTATATGTCACGACATCAGGTCTCATACTGGACTCTTTATTATTCTCCATTAGTGTAATGATACGTTCTGCTTGACCTGGAGCTGAGCGATTACGCCTAGCAGAGGAAATGAGGGCACCAATTATTGTGGTTAAGCTTGTCTGGAGATGTAAAAGAAGAGAGTGAGTATGTTGATAAAGAAGAAACGTGATTTGATCAAAACAACAAACTCACTCTATCAGGTCGAATAGTTGAATCACCATCGTCTGCCATCATTTGCATACGATGTAAGAACTCCTCAGCTCGTTTAACATTCCTAACTTTAGCCCATGCCGACAAGACTGTATTGAATGATATATTATCAGGTTTATAATGTTCCTTATCGGCAGACTTTTCAATCATATACTCTAATATCTCCTCAGCCTTCTCCGGCATACCGGCTTGTGCGGCAACACTAATTAATGTATTGTATGTCAATGTATCTGGAGCTGAACGTGTCATCGAGAATATAATTCGTTTATCATCTTGTTGCTGTTGATCATCTTCGTTGTCGTTGATGATAGATAGTGGATGATCAAAGTGTGTAGAACTTTGTGCAATCAAATGTCTTCCATCTTCCTCTTCTTGCATTTCTAACTCTTCCATAATGTTCACATATCGTTGTGCTTTATTAAACGTTTCTCTATTGGTACCTTTTGACTTTGCAAGTAACGAGAGGACTACATTGAAATGCCGATTACGAGGTACGACATCAAACTCATATCCATATCTTCTCAAAGTCTGATCTTCTTCTTCCTCTTTTACTTCCTTGTCTTCTACGCCTTCTTCTTCAAGAGTTCCAGTACCAAAAACTTCACTCAAACTTAACATTTCATCTAATATATGACAAGCACGTTCCTCAACATCACGTCCATCTCTCGCCAATGCATTCAACACAGTCGAAAATGTAACCAAGTCAGGAGCACACTCTTCATATTCACCTGAATGATATAAGTCCAACATTTCCATTAAATGTTTATAACATGTCTTGCCATATCTTCTAGATGTTGAACTTATAGTTTGATTGAATGATATATGATTTGGTTTTAGACGGTTATAGGTACTTGGATTGGAGTTGTAGAGAGTTGATAATTGATGTAACATGTTGGAACATGGATTTCTATGATGTTTGTAGGGTGGTGGGATGTAGACTGATGATGATTGTGTTGGATTGCCTGCTGTTGGTGGCGGTTGGACGATGTAACTATCAATGTCAAGTTTACGATATGCTGACATGATTTTATTATATGACTCTGTTGTTGGTGGATTTGAATGCATTGCATGATACACCGTCGAGTGTTGTTCCTGCTGCTCTTCTTCTAGCCTCTTCTTTTGTTCTTGCAGTCTACTTTCAAATCGATGTAACACTAACTCAGCAGTAATAACACCATGATATGTATCGCACTTACATAATATATCAATAATAGATTGATATATTAAATCATCCTTCATCATATTATTATCATATCTTTCTACAGAAGAATCTGTATCTCTATAATAATCATTATCAAGAATGTATTCATCTTCAAATGTTGTAATTATATCCATAATTATTGAAACAAATTCTTCTCCTTGGTATAATATACTTAATTGACCAATGAGTGTGTATAAATTATACATTTCAAATGTAACCTCTGAATTTGGTCGTACCTTTGTATTGTTGTAGCTTAAGTCATCATCATTATTATCAATGATATCTTTAGAAGTAGTAGACAATAGTAAACTCCGTCCACCGCCACGTTCAATAATCAATCGTTTCACCAACTTTACTGCCTGTTCTGCACCCAAATAACACTGCTGTTGCTGCTCTTCATTAATTGTGGTATCCTCTACTTCACTAATACTACCTCCATTACTACTACCATCTACTAAACCCCTATCAACATACTGGACACTATTATCAATCCATTGTGTAATACAATTCGATAATTGTAATAATTGTATATATTCCAATGTACCGGGTGGGTACTTTTGAAGGTTTGTTGGTAATATTTGGGTAGTATATTGTAATAGATTTAATTGTTGTGTTGTATAGATTGGTTTTTGTTGTGATGATTGCTGGCTGTTATTTGAGCCTATAGGGCCAGTAGGGACGGGATCTTTTATAATCACTTCATCTTGGTTATTATTATTGTCTACTGTTGCAAATGATCTGCTCCAATGCAATAAAGATAGAAGAGTGCATGTGTGGTTATGAGACCTTGTAAGAGATATTGATACAGGATACCGATTATCAGCTATTGATATGCGTCGCCTAGCCGCCGTACTACTACTGCATCTACGACGAACTATAGCTGTACTAATAGCTCTTCTCTGCATCGTTATTGTATATAGCAACGCTAATATGATGAAATTGCTTTGTCAGTAAATGGGGGGGGGGGGGGTTTTTAGTTTTTTTA
>Ga0214480_100346_pt1 | contig 23777 bp, 22 predicted proteins | sample M1_20Mar14CPVII9_3_FD_165042 | JGI IMG/M metagenome (GOLD analysis project Ga0214480, IMG submission 165042) | Marine eukaryotic communities from Monterey Bay, California, United States - M1_20Mar14CPVII9sort6BwellE17 | ecosystem: Environmental > Aquatic > Marine > Unclassified | place: USA... | reverse complement strand
CATAATTCGTATCTTATTATCCTCATATACTTCGTCATCATCCATGTCATCATCGCGTTGATGTGCAGCAGTCATCATTAACTGGTTTAATGCCCGAGCCTGGATATCTTTAACATGGCTTCGTATGTTGTATCCCCTTCTTCAGCTATCTTCGTTGCTCTTACCTTATCAGTCTCTGATAACTGACCATTCAGCATTCGAGCTGCAGCCTGACTCTTCCATCCAAATTCATCCTGGTGTAAAGCTCGACTCTTAATATCCTCTACAATGACTTCTAACTTAGCATTGTCATCTCCGGCAATCTTCTTCGCCTTGTCCATATCTGTATCAGTCAACTCGCCATCAACAACTCGAGCTGCTGCTTGACTCTTCCATTCAAACTCGTCTTGATGTAAAGCTCGACTCTTGATATCTTCAATAATGGCTTCTAACTTAGCCTTGTCATCACCGGCAATCTTCTTTGCCTTGGCCATATCTGTATCAGTCAACGCACCATTGGTGACAGTGCTGCAGCCTGACTCCGCCATCCAAACTCATTTTGCTGTAATGCCCGACTCTTGACATCCTCTACAATTGCATTCAGCTTAGCCTTGTCGTCTCCAGCAATCTTCTTGGCTTCGGCCATATCTATATCAGTCAACTCGCCATTGACAACTCGAGTAGCTGCTTGACTCCTGAAACTAAACTCGTCTTGGATCCTTCTTTTCTCTCGAATAATCTCAACAAGGTCCTCATATTTAACCTTTTTCTTATTCTTCCTAGTTGGTGTGCTAACCATCTTCTTAACCTTGGCCTTGTCATCCTCGGTTAACTCTCCATCTATACTCAGTCTAGCAGCAATATTACCTCGTTCCCAATTCTCAAGTATAGGTTGATGACCATCAGTCATCTCGATGTCCTCTTCTGTCTTGTTGCCACGGTATAAATCTGAAGTTTCCTTGACTCTATCAATCATTCTTTGTAATGCCTGTTCTGATGCCAACCTATACAATTTGAACGACGGATCATCTGTTTCTCGTTCATATATGATGTTTGTCGATGCTGTACATACTTGTGCATCTTTGTTGTTGGATACCAACCTCTTGAAACTTGTCAATATCTTATCATTCTTCTCGGCTTGTTCGACTATATCTTTCCCATGATATCTCTTATTGAGGATACGTTCGGGATGTACTCCAACCTCAACATCGACTTCTGATAATGAATAAAGTTTCTTTGGATTCTTGCGGTGGTACCTGCGAAGTCCAGTCTTTCCGCCAAAAGCATGTCTAGCTGCATTAGTCTTGACACCTTGGGATAGAAATAATGTTGACTCACAAGCATCAATTACCATTCTAATAAAGGCACCCCATCTCGTCATGATTTTATTGAATGTTTCCTTTGTGAACACATCGGTTGGGTCACTTCCGTAGAGAAAGGAATAATGTTACACCGACAAATGTTCCAGTATACCTCATCACCCAAAGATAAACGAATCAACTCCCAAGTTGCCGAAATAAGACTATTGTACTTATTCAATTTGACGGATGGATGTTCACCCTTACAAATTCGTGCTACTCGTTCAGTCATCCAATTCAGTATACCACAATATAAAGATTCATTGGGGCCTAAATGATATGGTAGAGAAATACCGCAGATATCATCCTCGCGGATATGTTTTATACCACCATGTCTCTTGCTGTATGCTTTACATATGGTTAGTTTTCTCATCCATGCTTTAATATCTTCACATTCTTGGTGTAACTTTCTTATACTTTCATGTTTACCTGTCCAATCAGATGGTGGATTAATATCTGGACGGGTGTATTGATTGTTGGTGTTGATAGACTCATCTGTTAACCAGCGCATATCTTATGCATAAAAGAGGAGGAGTGCAGTAGAGATCTTCTAGAAATCAAGGTAGAATACTGTAGTAAAAATTGAGAAATATTACATGTGGAGCGAAAAAAGGAAATACCGGAAAAACTTTCTTCACAGTGGAAGAAACGCTAAGGGTATGTGGCAGCCAGTAATCTACTGGCAAAAAAATGAGAGATGGTGCATGTACCTTAATAATGCCATGTTTAATCCAGATGAACATACATCGCAACCTAGTAATTGTACTAATAACAATAGTACTGACAGACCAACACAACAACTACCACAGCAACAAATTCAACAATCAAATCTAGCATGGCAGGTACACCTTCAACAACAACAAATACAACAACAACAAATACAACAACAACAACAAATACAACAACAACAACAACAGCAACAAATTCAACAATCGTTCTGGCCCGGATTTAACCAATTGGGTCTAAATAATCAGTTACAACAATATACTTGTAATGCAATACATTACAATCCACAACTTGTTAATCAACATCTGATCAACAGTACACCTAGTAATATATTAGCAGCCATACCGATTATATCACTATCATCTATAGATATACCAATATCATATAATCGCTTACAAGATACACAGTCATCTGCAATACTACCGGATATATCAAGATCGTCATTCTCTGCAATACAACCGGATATATCAATCTCGTCGTCGTCTGCTGCTGCCAGTAAGAAGACAAGTAGATATGCAGTTATAAACAAAACAACATGTCCAAGTGATCTCACATTAGCTCGGTTACCAAAGATTAAAAGAAGAAGACAAGGTGAAGTTCAAAAAGGAAGGTGCTGTTGCAATCATCCTTCATGTGGTTATATCACAAAAAGTAGATTTGAGTTATTTAATGAAGCAGCAAGCACAGTCATTAGTAATAAAGTAGTAGAATCGACAATCGAATGTCTATCACTTGTGAATGAAGACGATGAGGGTGTGAATGAGGAGGAGGGGGATGATGATAATGAAGAAGATATTAAACCAGATACTATTACATCAACTAATACACAACAAACAGACAAAAGTACTAATACACAACAAACAAATAAAAATGTATTTGTACATGTACATCATTATCCTATTGAAGATAGACATTATGTATGGAGGAAAAGTGGACAAATTAAATTATACAACAAAGATGGTGATATGGTTCTCCCAACATTAAGCCCGCTCGAGCAAATGGATGAGTTGTATAAGTTAAGAATTATTAAGAAATATAATCCCGAGTCGTTTGCGCGTATATCCAATGATTTGATGGGTAAAGGAAATGGAATATTAACCACAGAAAAGTTAGATGAGTTATTTGAAGCCAGTGATAAGATATTCGCCGCGGCAACGGCAAAAGTAGAAATATCAGCAGCAGTATCAATGGTGGATGATGTATTAGTAAAAGAAGAAGTAGTAACAGCCGATGATATATCAGCGGATAAAGTCGGAGTGGCAGCCGAAGAAGTAGTATCAGCGGATGATGTATTATCAGCAGATAAAGTAATATCAACTGATAAAGTATCAGCGGATAAAGTAGTATCAATATCAGCCGAGGTAGCAGTATCGGCGGACAAAGATGTATCAGTGGATAAAGTTGTACTACTTGCCGAGGAATCGGTTGTAAAAGAAGAAGAAGTACCAGCCAATGAAGTAGTAACAACAGATGAAGATGATAAACAATCAAAATTAAGAGAAAGCAAGGGCAAGTACTTCCAGAGTACTTTGATATTGAGTCTACTTCAAAAAGAAGATCTACCAATGCCAACTGTAGACGATAACCAACTTCTATCTAGCTATATAAACGAGGCATATACCGAACAGAAGTTACAATCATCACATTATGAAGCTCCTCTAGATGCATCAATCTTTAGTAGGAGAGACAACCGAAGGCCAGAGAAACACGAGGGCAATGGAATGATCAATATTAAAATTAGCTCAAATCCAAATGAGCTCATCTACAATCTCATACCATGCAACGAGGGGAATAAATTGGAAATAAGTAAGAAGCAAATCATTAGTAAAGGCTTACCAAAAGATGAGTTATTATACCTTAATATGGAACGAGTCACCGACACAAGTGATATATGGAAGGTCAAGGAAAAGAATACAAATAAAGTATTCTACTTCAATACAACGAAAAATCTTTACTACTACCGACCAATCGACTTTGATATCGACGAGAAGAAGGCGCAAGATATTATAAACATCTGCAGCAAGTACAATCCCAACATCATACCAGTCGCATTACTCTTCTTGATGCGATACCGCAACAAAGTAGAGCTAGAAAGAAATAAGGACGAGGCAAGGACCAAACGTTTCAAGTTAAAGATGTTGGAGAACAATAACCAAAGCAAGTTCGACCAAGCAAAAGATGAAACAATAGCCTACTTGCGCACACTACAAGATAAGTTCATACAGAATGTTGATATGATAACATTAGATGATCTTCTGAGGCTAATATGGCATACATGGAATCTGTGGGCCGACGAGTTTGATAGACTACACAACGAGCACGACGCAAACACTCGTGAAGAAACTAGAAGTGGTGCTCATACAAGTAAGATGACCGAGGAAGAGATTAGGAAGATGATACGGAAGAACAAACTCATTCATTATTGTTGGATAATGCTCCATAGTCAAGGCAGGTAAGTGTTGTATATCTTTTGATTCTACTTCCTTACTACTTATACTAACATTTCATTAGCAAAGACAAGGCTACATTCGAAAACTATATTAAGTTGGCTAAAAATATAGCAGATGTAGATGCGGGGCTACAAATATTCAAGGGAAGAGAATTTACCGACGCGTATAAGATCTTAAGTTTGGAAGTATTCAAGAATGGAATGAATAGTCAAAAGGCGGAAGCACATTTGTCTATGTTACTAATATCGGCAATAGAATACAATTATGGAATGCCAGAGGATGACGAACTATTGAAGGGCTTCTACCAGTTTGGAGAGAAGAAAGTAACAATCGCCGGTAATGAAATGAAGGCAGAAGATAGCAAAGAAGTGAAGGTTGGGAAGGACAGCCACGTACAGAAGACTATGAGAGTAATCCTTCGACGGCACTTTCCAGATGCGAACAAAAGTGATATAGACATGATGGTTGAAATGCTTTGCCAAAAACTACCTCCTGATGTTGCTTGGTGGACGAATGAAATACTCGGTCAAATGGGTCAATTCTTACAAAAGAGAGGAACAGACGGAGAAACGTTTGCTCTGAAAGTCTTTAAAGATATATTGTTTGCCTACCCAGGCAAGTATAATGACATTATTGAAGCTGTAACAAAACCAGAACAGTGGAGAAGACTCAAGCCTGAAGAGGATAAAGTCGAGGCGGATGAGGTTAAGTTTGAACCACGTAGAAGCAAGAGAATCAGAAGGTAAACTAATAACTAAGTTGAGTTGAGTTACTTATGCTGTCTACTCACTGCCGTGGGCCTCTCCGAGGGCTCTAGCGAGGCTGTGCTGCGCACGGCTGAAAGAGACACAACGACAAGAAGAGGCTTAATGAATTATCACTTTTATTTAAATCTCAATGAGTTTGAGTGTCAAAATCACTTTTTAATTTTGTTATTGGGACCAAAGATCAATAAGAGTGCTTATTGATCTTTGATTGGGACTCTGTGTAATTATCACGTTCGAGAATCATCAAATGAAAATCAAGTGAGACACCATCCGAGAAAGGAACAATCACTCGTTGATGGTGAGAATGCAGAAAGATGTACATATAATGGTACAAAGCTCAATAATGGAATGATTGTTAATATGCAAAAAGAGAAGGGTTGGAAGTGTACAAAAGATCATCCCGATTACAAGCTCACTTGGGGTAGATTAAAGATTGGCTAGATGATTGCACAGATTGTACAGATGGTGTTATACTAACGGATGTACGTGATGCTTACTTCGTGACCCGTTTGCCACGGCAAACAAAAGGAATCAAACACATTCATTGATGGTATTTGAGGAAGATCCGGCTTTAGATAATACAAACTGGTTAACAGTTATACCCGTTCGTGCTTGTCGGAATTATACGGTTGGTAATTCAAAAATGCTCTGTAGCGGTTCCACAATGGGCCCTTTGATCTGGGCATTCTGTGTTCTGATCCAAGTGACGATTGTGTCGTGTAGTGTAGATTGAGTTTAATTGCGCATATGATATGGTTTTGCAATTCCACTAACAAATACTAACCTCCCTCCCTCCCTCTCTTCTTGGGTATGCTTGTGACCATTGTGTGGAATTAACTTCTGATTCCCTTAGACAATACTAATTGGTTAACAGTTATACCCGTCCGTGCTTGTCGGAATTATACGGTAGGACCAACTCGAATGCTGTGCAGTGGTAGCACAATGGGATCAAGGGAAGGTATTCTTGAATATCTCAAAGTAATGAGAGAAGAGTTCGACTATTGGAAGGTTAGAGATGAATGTCGTATACCGATTAAAGTCGGACATAGAGCAGCTAGAATTGCAGAACAAGCAAAGAAGGAAGCAGCAGAGCAAGGTATGGATAAGGTTAGATGGGACTTTTATGTTAAGAATGATAAATGGCAAGAGTGGTTACCACCCGAACATAATATGATTGAACCAGAGACAGGTTTGATAACAAATTTGGATGGTTCAATTTCAGCACAGCTCCACCAAGTAGATCGATTTGGAGAGTTAAATAGCCATTGGGTTGCTGAAAACAAAAGGCGTGGGTGGCCATACAATAAGGAGGACAAGTCAGACGAGGAGGATTACATTTACCTCCGCCCGTCAGACTTTAAACAATTAGAGTCCTCTGAGACACAAATACTCTATGCCGATGCAGAAGGCTCAGCCAAGACATTACTCAAGGAGGCACAAACCCCACGGTCTAACCTGATGAAAAGATTGACCCCTTAGTTGAAGAGGCAAGATGTAAACGATACAATCTAAAGTACTCGGGACGTAAGGAACGGAGGAAAGTATTTTATGGATCAAATATTGCCGGTAAGTAGTTCTGTATTGATAGTGTGTTCCTTCATAATCATGATCATATACTCATATTGTGTATCCCAAACAGATGATTCGTGGCATATAATTGCAACCCATGCACTCGAGTTCTATGGTATATTTGACACGGTAGTATATTCGGAAAGCAAGTAAGTAAAACAACTATGAGTAACCGCTATTCTCATTTGCGTCATACACTAATAAAAGCTCACATCTTTCATGAATAGTCGAACACAAATGCATTATCCACGAGATTTTCGATTCCCTCCTGGTTCAGAGAGTCTCAAGCTGTTACAAAATGGAATATACGGTCCCAAAACTTAGGTAAGGATAATACAAGATTCCATGTCAATATTAACCTCTAAAAAGTTTGTTCATATCATATGCACTTTTCGCTTACATCACTTTTTCCTATACTGAACACAAAGAGTACACGTTGATCAGTTCATCAACGACTCTGGTCGGCCAAAGGGATTTGGTTGGGAGGGTATGCAATCAGGAATCATTATCAAACGGTGGAAACAGAACGGTATGACACATGAAGCGCTCGGTTATTTGGCAGATGTTGACGAGCTCTATACTAGGGATTATATAAGAGCAATGCAGATATGTGAAGTAAAGGAATTTGATACGCATAATCATTGCAAGGATGCCCGTATTTCAGCGCGTGCTGTGGTATTTGAAGGAGGCCCAGCGTGTCGTGTTCAGAGAACCTGGAATCACCCAGTGAATGTATAGAAGGAATCAATGAATCACCCGAACAACATGCCAAAGCAGAGCGTGGTTGGCAAGGAACTGGATGGCTAGATGATGGATATTCAAAACAGACTTCCTTCCATAAACTTCCAAAGAATACAACACACTTTCCCCTGTTTAATGCTCATGATTATCGAAGAATTCCGGGTAGTGTTTACTCGGGATCTGCTGGTTATAATGCCTGGCACCTTCACAACTTTTTTACAAATACAACCACATTACGGAACAAATATCTGACATATGCTCATCCAGTGAAAGAAGCCATGAGCATGAATCTCGCAGAAGTACATGATGGTGGTGATCTGAAGAACATGATTGATTGTGCTTTCAATAGTACTTCTCATAATGACACAAAGTACAAGCTGTCAAAAGAATCTTTAAAAGGGCAAATTCTTATTGCTTTCCAAATCAAAGGTTATACAGAGGCTAGGATGGTTGAATTGAAACAGATGCTTGAACTAGATTTGAACATATGATGTGTTCAATCTTATGTGGATGGGTTTAAGTTTAAGTTACCTAATCCCTTTCTATTGTACAATATCGTATACCTAATAGCACTCTGTACAACAACTATTCAAGGTACACGACACTTGGCTGAACGGATCTGTTGTGTCACAATCTGCAACGAGATCATTTAGTTCACCCTTTCTTAGTGTGCATATCTCGCTCGGCATGTCACCAGTAAACTCATTAGCTTGGAGATTTAGTGATTTAAGTAGATGCAACTCTCCAAGCTCGGTTGGGATCTTACCCGTGAAATCATTAGACCTCAGATCTGTTGAATAGAGAGGGGAAGTGGTCGTATTAGAATTAGAAGTTGAATGTAACAACCGCATCAAGTGGAAGAACAAACACCTTACCAAGTTCCTCTAAGTGAGATAGAAATCCGACTTGTTTTGCAAGTTCTTGACCAAGATTGTTTCCGGCGAGATTCAATCTGCTCATCTTACCCCCGATCCCTGCCAAGGCAATCTCAGGTGGTATTGTTCCACTCAACCGATTACTTGGGAGTGAGAGTTCTGTCACTGTATCTGTTATAGCACACGATATACCAAACCAATTACATTCATGGTCCTGAGTCTTCCAATTTGTAGACACTTTCCAATCATACTCTGGTGTTGTGCTCAAGAGGAAGGTTACTAATCCAAATCTTTGAAGTTTACGCATTTCATTTAGCTGATTCAAGCTTCCATCATTGTTGGCAAGCCACATGTAAGCCTTGTAGGCATGTGATGATGTGTCAGCTAGCCGTTGATCAAACCCATCCATATGAGATAGCAAGAATGTCTTTAGCTCTGGATTTTCAACCAATGGACTAGATCCAATAGGGGAGAAGGTTGGGGGGTAGTTACGCCCAGGTACGATTGTGGCGGCCAAGGCTGGTGAAGTGATCAATGGTGGGTATGTCCCTTTTGTTGTGTATCCTCCATAGGGTATGAATTCACTCTCGTCCCCAAAGCATTGTGTACAGCATGTTATATCATCACAATATACTGCCGAAAACTCACTAGCTTGGCAATCAGCCCATAGCGTATGAAGGTTGAGGCTTGTTCTCATTGCACATATCTCCTCGGGCATGGCTGTACACGAAAAGCTGTAGATGTGTTTAGGAGGAACATGATGTATTAGTAAGATATGGACCAAATTGAGAGGTCTATAACAGATACAAAACTTACTCATTCACATGGAGGTACAGTTCTTGTAGATTGACTAGATGTGCTAACTCTGGAGGAATAACACCTGTCAGTAAATTGCCGCCGAGTCTTAATACTTCCATATCCTCAAAATATCCAAACTCGGGAGGAATTGGACCATATAACTCGTTGTCTGTCAAGTCAAGAGTTTCTGTATTTGATTTAGGATTGAAAAAAGACATTAGATGTGCACGGTAAAGAGTTATGGAGAGAAATACTGTCCTTCTTACCAAGTGATCTAACATGTGTGAGTTCAACAGGGATTCGACCGACTAAATTGTTACTGTTCAGATCGAGTTCTGTAACCATGGATCCTCCAGCCATCATGATACAGTTGTTGACTCCCTCCCATTCACAAACATCATTATCAGACAGCCATCCTTCCTGCTTTGTCCAGCCATGCCCAGCCGTACTAAATGTTAAATATTCAAGTGTGTATTAATGAGATGGGAATAGCAAGCTACTATAACACATAGCATGAGAACTCACCTAAAGTAAAGGGTAGCAAGGCCATACCGCTGGAGGAGAAGAATGTCAGATGAAAAGCCGCTAGTGCTAGACGATACAAGCCAACTGTATGCCTTGTATTGGGGTGACAAATGATCATCTAATGAGACGCCGCCGTCTGTTTTTGTGGAATATGACAGTGTAATGTAAGTTGCATGGCAGTGATATGAGACAGTACATTCATATACAAACTACTCACCTGGTGCCATTTTCTTCAACTTGGCCAACATATCACCTTCACTATCAGCATGGGTAATTGCCGGTGTATATGTTACTGTATCACTTGTAGAAGTACTACTGCCTGTACCCTCCTCAAACACATTATTATCGCCATTCATTACATTCTCAAAGCATGTCGTACAACAATCCACACTACATTGTAATGATCCATTACCTTTACAATCAGCCCATAACAGCGTCAAGGAACCAGTAGTACGCAATTCACAAACTTCCTCAGGCATTGACTGTTCACCAAAGTTATTCGATTGTAAAAACAAATGATCAATTGTATTCAAATTACCCATCTCGGACGGTATCGAAGTTAATTCATTCTCAGCCAATTCCAATATATTAATGTTGGATAACATACCAATCTCTTTTGGTATAGGTCCTTTCAAAACATTCGTAGCAAGATTTAATACTACCAATGTTGGTATAAACTCAAATAGTTCCGGTGGTATTGTCCCAACTAACTCATTCCCCTTGAGTTCAATACTAATAATCTTATCAGTATTGGCATCTTGACAGCCTGATATACCATACCATGTACATTCATCCTCGAACGTTAACCATCCATCACTCATTGACCAATTCACACCATTGGTAGCAAAGTATAATACAGCTAATGCATACCGTTGTAACACTCGTTCAGTACTGTATGTAGTGGCTTCTTGAGAAGATGAAACATCACCAGCAAGCCAAGCATAGGCATGAAATTGTGGTGAGTTAATATCCATTAATGCCACACCCTCATCACTCGAGGCAGCCATTAACATATTCTTAAGATCCGATGAATCATCTTGTTGTACTGAATGAGACGTCTCTTGTTTATTCGCATCCAGTCCACTACTTGTTAATGATGATGATCCACTCTTATCATACCCCTCAAAACAGATTGAACAACAATCATCAATAGGGCACGATACCTTGGGCTTATTCGTACTTTGCATTGGTGAACAATCCACCCATAGAAAGTGTAATGTACCCTCATCCCGTAATTCACACAACTCTTCAGGCACTACACCATCAAATTCATTATGGTGTAATGTTAACTTTTGCAAATTAAACAAATACCCAAGATCACTTGGTATAGTACCCACAAATCGATTATCATTCAATGCCAATACTTTAATATTCTTCCAATGCATCATACCACCGTATAATGATCCTTCTATCATGTTATGACTAACATCTAATACCTCGAGATGTCGTAAGAACATTAATTCAATTGGTAATGTACCACCTTGAAGTATTGGTCCATATTGACTTGATCCTTCTTTTGTTCCATCTGGACCCTTGACATTTAATGACACAACATGATATATAGATTCTTCACTACTAATTATACCATCTTCATTCATTGCACTACCGGGCACACCATCTGTATCATGTTTCTCATTTGTATCATGTACACCTAATCCAGAACAGGTAACTCCACTCCATAAACATTCATTAATACCCTCCATTGGCCAACCAAAGGTATAATAAAATGTAACCAAGGCGTATATTTGTAATATGCGATCTGTACTCATAATAATTTGTTTCGTAGACTTGTCATATACGTCAGTACGTTCATTCAAAAGATGTAAATATGCTTTATATTGTGCTGATTGATCTTTTGGTAAGAGTATTTTTGTTTGAGAAGATGTATCCAATTGGATGTTTTGTGCATTATCAATGTAGGAGTATGAGTCTGATATATTGTTTAATGCATTGTAGTATGCTTTCTTCAATAAGATTAGTAATGCATCGTCTTCTCCTCCTTGTGTAGTAGTATCGTTGGGTTGTAAGACAACTGTGGTTGGACGAACTACATCTGTATTACTAGCACCACTAGGCGCTTGACCCGGCTGTACCATTGTTATACCATCTTCAATATCAAATGTACCCCCCTTACCTCCTTGTGTATTCGTAGTTGGCACTTCCTTACCATCTAACTCAAAAAAGTCATTATTATCCATATACTCCTCATCAGCATTATTATCATTATATTCCTTCTCTTTGACAACACCAACTACTATTAATGATATACCAATAATACCCACTATACATGCAAGTGTGGCATAGATTAGACGACGTTTTTTATTTGGATTACTCCATCCTGTCCTTCTCTCTTCTGTCCTTTCATCTATACCTCTTTCATTGTTATATTGGTTAGTTGCACGAGAGGCACTAGCACGACGACTCTTCTTACGTCCACTAATTGTAAAGCGATCATTACTCCTCATTGCAACTTTATTACGTCGTGATCTATCATATCCTTTACCTTTTAAGCGATGTGATACCATATTTTTTATTGATGCACGATCTTGACCAATTTTTGATCCCCTTCTATTCTGTCTTCTACTTTGTTCATTGGAAGTAGAGTGTCGTGCATTGTTTAAATGTAAATTATCTGTAAAGTTCTTACGATCAGTATAGGCAGCATAAAACGCGGCACCATTTCTTGATTCTTCATTCATTCCACTACCTTCTCCCTCTCTCATACCTCCACCAATTTCTAAATCCTCATGGTCATACAACACTTGACTACTAGTTAATACACCTTCCATTAACTCTTCACTCTTACTACTTTGTACACTACTAGGTGAACCAATGATACCATTTGAGGATATTTCACCCAGTGGTGGACTGATTGTAAATGGATTTTGTGGACTAGAAGGTGGCTGTTGTAGAACTTTCTTGGTGGCAGTGGTTGATAACCGTGGTGACAACGACTCGGGTGGTTGTTTTCTCATATGTTTTGGCACCTCCCCCTCCTCTTCTTTATTGTTATTGGTAGTGTTGAGTATCTTGTCGGATTTATCAATCGATGGATCTTCACTACTATCTGAAGATGACTCTTCTTCAGAGGATGATTCTTCGGAATCTGATTCCTCCTCTGATGAGCTATCGTCGTCACCACTGCTACCACTTGTTGATTGAGATTCTTCAGTTTTAATACTGCTTGATTCTTCTTCAATCTTTGCTGCAGGTTTGTTATCATCATTTGGTATACCTTCTTGAGTAAGTGGGGCTTGCTCAGCCTTCTCTTGTACATTACTATCCACAACCGCAGTGGTACCACCGGCAGTATTATCAAGTAATGATAAATCAGCACTAGACAATGAGGGTATTATATTACTTAAACTAGTTGTAGGTGTTGGTGGTGGTGCCATTGTTGGCATTGGTGGTAATGTTGCAACATTATTAATCGTATCAACAGTAATAACATTCTCATCTTTTGTTGTTGTTGTTGTGTTGATTGTTGGTTCAGATACCGGTGGCATATCGTCTACGGGTACCGACGGAATACTACTGCTATTAACAGTCTCTTTTGATTGTTCTACGCTCATTATAGTGATACCTCAGGGGCTAATCGGAGTTACTTGCTCAATCAAATAAATCCTCTGCCTGTCCATTTTTTTTGCTAGCTGTCACAAGACCATCATTAAGTGAAAATTCTTAGAATAACTACAAAGCTATAGAGATGATGATAAACACCTATATCTTCTACAATAATCCAATTACTCTCCTCAACCTCTCTATCTCCAGTCAGCATATGATATATCCTATAGATCTGCATTCTGCAACTAAGTGCTCGGTATCCTACAACAATAAAGTGAAATTGCGGCCGCTCGGGGTTTGCGTGCTTGCGTATGTTCTATTATATTAGGTGATTAAAAGTATTAGTAATTTGTCGACAGGCGTGCCTGAGAGATTATTGGTATATAATAATTAGTTTAGTATAGCACCAAGTAAGAACTAAATATACACGACATAAAAATCCAAATCATCCAAAGTTCACATACATAATTTCAATATAGCAGCTCCTAATAACTAACAATCAATCAAAATGAACGGATTTAGGGATACACTCAACAAGGCATGTGATAAAATGGGTGGAGATTTTCCTGAGTTGTTGAAAGTAGCCGAGTTGATGGAAGCGCCTTCTAATACTAATAGTAGTGAAGAAAAAAATACTAATGATGATGAACCTCCAGTTGAGAAACAACTGGAGGCTGCAAGATTGATAGGCGAGGTAATGGTCAAACAGTTTCATCGAATGCAAGATAAAGAAGGAACACGAGAGGCCAAAGTTGAGTCAGAACGGGACAAGGCACGAACGCAGGAAGAGGAGGAGCTCAATCTTGAATTGCAACGAATTGCAAAAGTAAAGAGAGAACATGAGGAGTTACACCCACCTTACGGAAGAGTGTCCAATTTGTCTTGAGACTATTAACATATGCAATTTACGTTCAATGGTATACTTCCCTTGTTGTGGGAATGGATATTGTAAGAGCTGTGATAATGAGAATTATAAAACTGAAACCATACTTGGCCAAGAATTCGAATATCGGGATATAGAAGTTTGTCCATTATGCCGTGCGGAATTTCCTTGTATGTATGGAGGTCCATCTGGCAAGGGCATGGTAAATTTCTATTTAATAGTTCTGTATGGTTAAATTGTGTGTGGCGGTGGAGTGGTATGATACTCTTAACATGACATATCATATGCTCACTTTTACTTTCACTTTCATATCTCCCACCCAATAGTAAGAACCGAAGAAGAACAAGATAAAATGATAATGAAACTTGCAGAAAAGGGTATAGCCTGGGCACAAAGCGATGTGGGCCGCGGATACTTTAATGGCATCCGTGATTATCCAGTTGATAAGAAGGAGGCGTTCAAATGGTTGAGTTTAGCAGCTGAGCAACGGCATGCACCTGCTATAAACAATTTGGCTGTATGGTATAACAGCGAAACTAAACCTGATGGATTAAAGGAGAAACAATTAAGGATAGAGGCGGCCAATCTCGGTAACTCGGAATCTCAATTGTACTTGACTGAAATGTATCGACGGGACGATGAAAATCCAAAGGCTATCGTTTATGCTACACTTGCATATGACACTCTTCAACGTGAGAAGAATTGCTCATATGATCGGGAATGTCTTCCTCAGAAAGATAAAGATAAGTCCTGGGTTCTTGGCAGAATAGCATTACTCTTGGGAGAATCATTTTATTACGGAGACAGTGGGAATGCCAAATCACTTTATCGGGCAAAACATTACTTTGAAGTGACAATAAAAGAGGGGAACGGAAATGCATGTTATTACCTTGCAGTAACATTATGCCAACTCAGCGAAGCTCAATATGGCGGAAAGGCACAGGGCTATCCCCAGAGCAATGTATTGGTTAAGTAGAGCCGTGGCAGAGGATGAATTGAGAAAAGGGGATGCTCTCCGTGTAATCAACCAATTACAGGTTTATGGGAAACAAAATTGTGCCAATTACCCGTGTGGGAATGGCAAGGGGATATTCTCAAAAGGACCTTTGAAGCAATGTTCCAAGTGCAAAGCAATGTGGTACTGCTCAAAAGAGTGTCAAGTGAGACATTGGAAGAATGGACACAAAGAGGATTGCAATTTCAAAATATGCACCGAGACCAACGTGATGGGAAGTAGACAGCTTTGAATATCCACACCTAAAGACATAAACAAACTAATGTATAAATAATAAGTTGTAACACCATCTAAATATAGCAACCAAATGAATCTCAACCTTTGGTATCCTTTGATTATGGAAAAAGATATGCTACCATATCAATGACGGCAAAAAGTTGACGTATTGGAATTTATCATATGCACACTTCTTTAACCATCATATATCTATAAAGTGGTGGTGTATGCAATGTGGTAGTTCCGGTAGGCCATGCCAGCCTGGTGATTATGTATATGTAGAATGGTGTAGATCGACCTTACGTCAGCAGTGGAACTCAGTGGGTGAAACATTACGTCCAGTTAGTAATCCAAATCATGCATGACTGTAAGTGGATACAATACCAACCGTCCATTGAGATTGTATGAATGTAAAGATGACTATAATAAGCAACAATTTGATGGATTTAAAAGTGTGGGGAAGTTCGAGCTGTTTCCAAAGGGTGATGATGTGAACTGCTTGAGTCAACAACATCATCCTAGTTCTTATGAGGGAGTATATCCTGAGAATTGTGCATTGAGTAGACGATACCAAACTAGTTCTTGGGTTGTATTTTGAGAGATGGGTGGATGAGTAGGTTGTTCAAAGCTTAGACTACTTTAACTGCCTTTTCATTATGCTATATTATGATTAACTAATTGTAGGTTCACTTTGTTGTTCAAACAGCTCTGGCATCTTCCAACTACGTAAGACCTCAGTTGCACAATGTTCTTAGGGAGTATACTTTCATCACGAGGATAATAGTGGTGCACCAGGTTCAATACTTTGGGTGCAAGCTTCAAACCGAGAGAGTCATCACCCTCATCATCAAGTTCCAAATTCAAATGATAGACATTACTCCCTTCCCTATTCCTCGAGGACAAAAGGCAATATATCTTCATCTTCCTATTAATTGACTTTTTAGTAAGATTCTCCGGCGTACCCTCTGGAAGAAAACCCTCATCATAGTATACATCATGATTAGAGTCAGATACAGAGTTGAGACTTGTGGGGTCATAAGTAACTTTGGTCAGGGCCTTAATACCAATGTCTGTAAAGTCATTATTATTCAATTGAAGCCAGCCTATGCTGTCATTCTGTTCTAATGCTCGGGCAATCAACACAGCATCATTATCATCGAGGTGATTGTTTGACAAGTTTAGATCCATCATAGGAGGATTCTTACTAGTAAATATGCCCAAATCAACCTTCCTAACCCGTTCAGCATTCCTTATATAATCGGGTATTTCAGTGCCGCCCCCTGTTCGAATGTTGTTTCTCGCAAAATTCATTTTAATAATCTTTCCGCCATTAAGAAGAGAGCATAATGCTTCATAACCATTGATACCCTCACCAAAACAATTCTCAAGACACACATCAGTAATGTAGGGATGGCTAGTGATAGCATCTGCCAAGTAATTTACGTCTTCCATGTTGTTGATGTGATTACTAGTCCAATTGATCTCTCTCATATATTTATTGTCGTTAATTGCTCCAACTGCAACCTTTGTACGATATCTTTGCCCCATCCCTAAACTAATATCATTATTACAGAGGCTAAGATCACTAATTATATTGCCTCCCAAAGCAGGTGTCAACAAATCAGTAACAATCCAGGGCAACTCTATGTTTTTAATGGATATTAATAAAATAACTTTAATTTGTGATTGATATAATTGCAATGCGTTGGCAAACTCTTTCCAATGCGGGAGAAGTGATTTGTCATACCGTAGCATGAGACCTCCATCATTATCACCTAAACTAATAGTTCCATCATATCCATCAATGCTCCCACTTCTCAGATCACATGTTTTAATCTTGATTGTTCGTAGGAACTTTTCCATAGCATCAACGTAATCCTCATCAAATCCAAGGTTAGTCCAATAGCTAGATGGAATGGAAGGGGCACTATATTCCCAATTATTTTCGTTTGTCAATATTTTCATAGATCTCTCCAATGTACCGCATCTTTTCTTTATACTATCTATTTCATTTTGCATCTCATCCATACGAGATAGTTTACTTTTCATATCCTGCATCTCGGCTAGGATATCGGCCAATGTTGTATCAACGCCGCCATCTCCTTCTTCTACTTTAGGTCTCTTTGCTTTATTGTCACTCATTCTTCTGTTGTACCTTTAGGGTGATGCTAATATATTAAGATACTCTCTCTAGAGTCTATACGAGTCTTTAGTAGACTTTTCTCATGGATATAAATGCAGCTGACCCAAGACTGCCAATTATTACCGATAGAGGGTTTAAAACTGATCTAATAACTGTATTGTTAGTATATGGAAGTATATATTATTTGAGTTATCGGTCTCTAAACATCTATTGTAACATCACAAACATTACTTAAACATTGCTACCTATCTAATAGTCTCATAATTTTAGGATACCATTTGTGGTATATATCCTTCCCTATGACGGCATTATTTGAGTATCCTAGCGTTTGTTGTCGGCGTCTATATATCTCTCATACAACTAGGTATACATACAAAATGAGTAGTAATAATACCACAAAGAAGCGTAAGGTTGATAGTGATGAAAGTGGTATATCATTGGCCGCGGTATTAGCAGAGATGCAAGAGATGAAAAGTAAACTATCTCATATGGATGAGTTGGAAAGTCGGTGCATCTCTTTGCAAAATGAAATGGATGGTATGAGAGATAGACTATCTCGTATGGATGATATGCAGACCACTATTGATAATCAACAATCTCAAATTGATAAATTGGAAAGCAAATGTATGCATCTCGAGGATAAATGTAATTCATACGAAAGAAGTATTGAATTATTGACAAAAGAAAAACGATGGAGGAACTCTGCACCAGGTATACCCCAGAGTCCACCAATTCAAATACAATCAAATGGATTGATACAAAACCACACATTAGATGTTAGGGGTGAAATGGCTACTAGTGGTTATGATCATCGTTCTAATCAAGATTGGTATAACCAGGAATGCAAAAAGGTTCAGGAAGCTTTAGAAAATCAATATACCATCTGCTCTAAAGCATTGTCACAAATATCGCTCTCATTAGAAGATGCAAGAAGATTGATGGAAATCAATATAGATTCTCATTTACTAATCAGAACTAGAACTATTAATAGTAACAAATTTTCGTCTGATCCGAAGACACCAACTCTAAGAGAAAGTATGTTCACAACATATGTTCTTCAGGATTCGGTTTATTTAATTGACGTTGATCAATGTCAACCTAAAAATGTTGGATTTTGTTGTAGTTTGCTTTTGTCGTTGTGTGAACACTGGCAGAGACACATTCCAACATCAGCAGGAAGATATATTGGTATTGTTAATGTCGATGGCAAAAAGATTATCTCATATGCACTAGGTTTTATTGGTGTGTTCTCAAAAGCTTGCAGAAAACTCGAATGCGATAAGAGTCAATACAAAGAGCATAACGCTGATATTAAAGCTTTAGTACTGATGCAGGTTGAGAAAGAGTTTGCTGTGGCCGGAGGAGTCAATCGATGGTTACTTGAAGATTTGATCCGTAGACTTTGGATTATTAGTGGATGTTCAGAGGATATTCAACTTTGAGTTCCAACTGATACTCTATATTTAGATATCTCCGGGTGTGTATGGACTTGTTGGTGTTATTCATTGTTCGATCGAGCATTTGGACCAAATTTGTATTGAGTGGCATCGACATCAAGGATTCGCTAGCGGTAGTCAATAATCTATGAAATTGAATTACTACGCGGTTGAAGAAGATGCCAAGTTGTTGTATGATACTAAGCGGGGTAACGTAGTGTCTGCGGCTGATTAGATTAGTGATTAGGTGCACCTTAATCGTTAAGATGTTATTATTATATTCTACATTTTAACTTTACCACCGATGGATCTCTGATTCTAATTCTACACCCACTCCCTCTACCTTTACTCATCTTAGCCTTTTCTCTTTCATCCCCAACATCATTCATTAACTAACCCCACCCTTAACTTATTCATCATCGTCATCATCCTCGTCTTCATCGTCGTCATCATCATTCTGCAAAACGGTGTGTGAAGATGAGATACATGTAAATTAAATCTAGTACACATATCAACAAATAAAACAAAACTTACATCATCATCATCATCATCATCTCCAGGCCTGGTACTCTTTTCCGTAAAGTCTTCCCATCCTTTTTCTAATCCCTCTAAATTATCCACATGATCATGTATAGCAAAGGGATCCTCGCCATGTTCCCACGGATGACGCATACCTAATACTACCGGTAAGTCATGCTTGGCACGGTAGAATACCCATAACCATGTAAAGAAACCGCATATTTCACCTGCCATTGTATGATGGGGTGATACTTCCATCCAATGTCTATTGTATGTATTGATGTGTGTTTGTTTATTGTGGTTGGAGTCGATGAGTGTTGTAATTTTCATTTGCAATTATTTGTGCACATGATGTGTTCATTGTTAGGGTATTGGTGATAAAGAGAGGGGGGCGAGCGTGAGTATTACGGATATGATTGAACAAAAATAACTACATCAATACCACCAATTAACTTAACAACAGTGCAAATACACGGATTAATCCCTTTTATCCCAGACATCAAGAGAGCATAAGACAAAGTAACAAAATTGTACATAATAATATATCAGCCACACATCTCTTCGCCCTCACGCCACTGATACATAAATATACGTATCAAAAACACGCCAATATACCAAATCAACAATTGATAAAACTTACGCTCCACCACCCATATTCCTTCTTTGTACTTTACAATTATTATTGGTATTATTTTTGATTGCTGTTCTTCCTACCGACTTGTTGTTGATTCCCCGTCGGCTGACGATGGATCTCGCCATTGATGATGCTCTAGCTGCGAACATGTTATATTGTGCTACTAACAGGGCTATCTACGAATGTTTTGGGGTATTATTGTTGTGTTTGCCGCCGCTCTTTATTTCCTCAATATGTAACCAAACACCAAATAAAAGGGCAGACATGTAGCCCGGGGACTAAATGCCCAGAGATTATTCATTTTGTGTTTGCAACTCGTCTCGATTATTGACCGCCCACTACCCCAATCACTGCCGCAAAAGAGCCTACACCACGCCTACAGCATCCATTAATATGTACAGTTCGCGGTCTGTATCATGGCTTTTTCTCATGGCAATAACATTTATCAGTAATTACTCCTCAACAAATAAAATGTACACCGTTGGTGCATCTAGTAACCTTGATGACGATAAATCAATATCAATGGCAACACGTATAATAAATAAGATTAAAGATGATGTACAGCCTGATACATCGTGGAATATACTACTAGAAGTATTAGAACATACCTTCCTTGGCACATCTGATAGTAATAAATATAATTATCAAAGTTCCAATAATGAAGAAACGGGTAGAAAACAGGCATTACATTGGTTAGCAAACATTGATACATCCTCTAATGCTCTATCCGAAAAAGAATACGATGCTGGTTTATTACAACGATATGCATTAGCTACTATATACTTTAGCACCAATGGAGATGAATGGACGTCCTGTTCACAAAAAGAAGATAGTTCACCATGTGAAAGTAATGATAATCGATATCTATCATCATCATCACATCTAAAATGGAATGGTATAAACGGTAAAAATGGTCTCGTTACATGGTTATCTCAAACATCTATGGGTGGATTGTGAAGATGATGCTTTAGTGTCTACGACTTTGGAGGGAGGAAAAGAAGGGAGTACTTTGGTAGTACAGGAAGGAAAGCAGGCATGCTCATGTTGCACTAGATGCTTTCCGCGGAAGAAAATGGTTGCCGCTGCAATTGAGTAGAAAGTATAGATTAGTGTTGTATCAATACTCTCTTGAGACTAATAACTGTACATAATAATTAGAGACTTTGTTTTAGAATCAGGTCAAACAAGCTAATTACAATTCTATATCCCTATCAATATCAATCATCTCGAACATAAACTCTAGCAGCATTCTTCCTCGTATGTCCAAATGGATTAGCCCTATTCTCCTTCCGTCGACTCTTCTTACGTACGCTTGCATCTAATTCATGTGATCTAATAACGAATAATATCATTTCAACAAATAACATAAATACACCAGATACTACCCCGGCTATAACACGTCGTATATCAATTTGATTCATGCTCGTACGGTCATTAATATCAATTTCACTATCAAAGAATCTACTAAATATACTCCCGGCAAAGAAGTACATGAATATACCAAATGTTATTGGTGCCACGACCATGTTTAATCCAACACTGGTTGCATACATCATACTTTTAGCGGTTATGTTATCATCTTTTATTGATGATGCAGTTTTTAAGTTGGTAGTTAAGTTATTGTACGAACGTTCTTCATCTTGTAATCGTAATCTTTCTAATCTTTTGGTAAATGCTGGATCGGTTGTTGGTTGAGGTTTGGGTTGGAATGATAGTTTAGTTGTTTGTAATGCTGTTTCTAATTGGTGTATAAGTTGTGTCTTTTTGTTATTGTCTGATTGAGAGGAATTGTTGATTAGATACTTTATTGCTTGGATATCTGACAATGGTAGAAAGTCATCATGTTTATGCTTGTTAAGTGTAGACTTGACATCTGTAGTATTATTGTATGACGGTTGCAATAAGCTACGCTTTACATCTTGAACTTGCTGTAGCAAAAAAGTTGGTGAAGAAGCAGACATTGATCGAGGTGAGGAAGACGATGATACCGCCACCGATGGACTGGACTTATCATCATCACTTGTTAATTGCAAATCTTTATCCTCTCCTGGCTGTGGTAGATCAATCACTATATCCAGTATAGAGCGTAGCTCTTTGGTAAGTTTAACACCTTGCAATTTTCCCATGATATCGTGCACCAACCAACTACTAAAATCAATCAATAAATCAAACTTGCAAGATATGGATATAGATCTAAACGTAGAAATTGATACTACCGGCAAAGACACCACGACCAATTTATCATAAACCTATTCTCTTATATGTTCAATCAAGGAAGACAACGATATTAAGTCTTGAAAAGCAAAGGAATAGCAGGCAGCTAGCAAACACTGATTACAACTAAACTATAGTGGCCGGTATCCTTTTATGAGGTAGTGTGATGGCATATGTACAAAACATTTATTATCGTGTGTACTTCCTCGAGAATTAGTTACTGCTATCCATTGTCAGTGTATTGATTTGTATTATTGTAGATTGTAAGTCTGTATTGGTAAGTTTCATTATTGTTAAATCTTCGCAATTTTTGCAATGATTCTGATATACATCTTATCTTCACTTCAAACTTTAGGAGGGACATACATACTAATAATAATGTCTAACAATATTGATAATGATCAAGAAGGAGTCGTCAATGATGATACTGATGCATCGGCTGTATCGGAAGCGATGGGGGATGCTCAGTTGGCAGTAAGTAAATCATTTCAGATTATGACATATCATTTGCACGTCATTTTGCACACTGATACTATTTATTGAACTTACTATGTGTACTACTCTCTCTCTTCCATATATATTGCACTATTTATTTAATACAATATCTGCATACAATAATATGAAATGATACAGATTGCTGAGAGATTCAATGATGCAACACAAGATGATCTAGATAAATCTGCAAAGGAGAAGGACGTTTGTTGTTTATGTCTCTCTGCAATGGATAAGTTGGGGAAAGTGAAAAAGTTGACATGCAATCATTTACTACATACTACATGCTTGTGTGACATTATACAAAAGGCTAGATCTAGGACGGCGAAGTGTCCGCTTTGTAGGGTAAGTGATATGTGCTGCGAAGTAGTATAGTGTGTGAAAATGATGTCTATTCTATAATTATCAATAAAGCTTCGATGTTGGTATGCAGGTACCTTTATTGGGAGAAGAAGATCATCAACTGTTAGAATTAGTTGGGGCATTATCTGTTAATGATGATAATGAAAGTGAAATTAATGAAGAAGATTGGGATTCTGATGACGATCTAGCTGCGGAGATAGAAGCTCAAAGATTAGAATATGAAGAGTATTTGAACCAACAGCAAAGGGGTTATGAAGACTACATGGAACAGCAGAGACTAGAAATGGAAGAACAAATTGAGCAGGATAGGATTGACGCTGCAGAATATGAAGAGGAACAACGCCAGTTGCATGAAGAACAAATGGAGCAGGATAGGATTGATGCTGAAGAACATGCAGAGATTGAGAGACAGGAAAGTCCGCGTTAGTATTGTTTTACTAAATGAATTCATGTGATCAAATGCAGTGTTGGTGGATTTGGTCACTTCGTTTGAACTTGGTTTGCCTTACT
>Ga0214480_100345_pt1 | contig 23795 bp, 14 predicted proteins | sample M1_20Mar14CPVII9_3_FD_165042 | JGI IMG/M metagenome (GOLD analysis project Ga0214480, IMG submission 165042) | Marine eukaryotic communities from Monterey Bay, California, United States - M1_20Mar14CPVII9sort6BwellE17 | ecosystem: Environmental > Aquatic > Marine > Unclassified | place: USA... | reverse complement strand
CAGAAAGTTATTAATCACTACAAGAACAAGGCATCATCTCATGGTCGGAAGACACCATTCTATCGTCTTTGTTCTTCTACAAAAGGAAGATCACTCAAGTTCAAGAGGCGTCTATATAATAAGATATCTACTTTACTCCCAAGTAATGGCTTTGTTATTGCCCATAACATGGAACACGAAGACTCGATCTTTAAGTGTAATCTCAACAAAGAACAACAAGTTCTGTGGCGTGATGCTCCGAAGTGTGACACTTGGTCACTCCAATTATGTCAATATCTACCCCAGGAAGCTAAGGAAAAATATCAAATTCATACCAGGAAATTTGGGCTTAAACTCACTGAACTCTATAGTTATGTGTGTCCCCAAAACGACAATGATTGTGTCAAATTTTCACACATGGCTTTGGAAGATGTTAAAATGACTTGGGCAGTCTTTCTTTATTACATGAAAAGCATCTCGTATAACGAGCTCCAATGGAAGAAGCGCCGAGACGGGATGATTCCTGGATACAAAAAGTACGAGAGATCTTTACAGAAAAGGAAATTCAATGGCTGTTAAATTGCATAACTTTTCCTTCGTTTCAATCGGTCGCGTGGGCAAGTCGGTACTTTAGCTAGCTTGCCGTAGTATTAACTCCTAATAGAGAATGTGTTTGTATTAACTTTCATACTAAGGCCAGTCCATACATGTAACACTGGGTAAACTGCTCCCGCCAAAGCGGACTCGGTTCAATAATCAACCGTATCAATCATACATCTTGATGATTAGACGTTAGATGGATTACCTTTACTATCCGGATGCTAATGATAATATAAATTGAGGCAACAGGGAAGGCTATTGCAAATGATTAGTGCGGTACTTAATAGAAATAATGAATGCTCTAAGCTCTATTGATCTCAATAGAAGGCAGTACTACAATCAACAATCAACTGTATAAATTTGATAACGATACATGAAAAATTAAAAAGACATTGCAATGATATCATGGCATGACATCGTGATGCATGACAACATCATGACAACTCGATGATGATATCGCGCTACGTACTACATACATACGATATCATGGCATGACAATGGCATGACATCACATACCCGATATCATGGCATGACAATGGCATGACATCACATACCCGATATCATGGCATGACATCACATATCTTGGCAATATCAAGACAATATCATAACGATATCATGGTGCTACTGATCACGAGACACAAAAATAGGATACCAAAAGATACCAGATACCATGCAGCAAACATACATACATACAAAGAGTTCAACCAAAGGGTGGATCCAAAATGAGTTTCCAAGTGAAAACTGACACTTACAGCTTACATAATTTCAATTCGGGACTCAATGGGTCAAGAGTTCCTCTTTTTAATAAAGGGTACACCTCACATTATAATAGGTATTGTGATCGGAGTTGTATATTATATAAATATAATGAGTACTACATCCGTTGGTATTAAACGGAAGCGGAGTAAGGCCATAGGTCTCAACAATTTGAGTAATGATATATTACGTTCAGTGGCTGATTATTTACCAAAAACATCCCGTGCATTACTAGCCGTGTCATTAATGAAGAACAATGAACCAAGTACCACAAGCAAAGCAATCATATCATCATCATTAAAAGGCTGTAAATCATATGAAAATATCAGAGAAGAAGTGATCAATGAACAAATTGAATTGTCCTGTGAGTTGGATGATCCATCTGTTCTAAGCTATAGAAATTATAAACCACAATTGTGGGTAGTAGGCATAAATGATGCTACGAAAACAGATCATATAGTCAATGAATTGGATCATCAGATTAGTCAATATTACGATGGGGGTTGGGAGATACTCGATTTTGTTGATATACCCAAATCACTAGCATCTCGGTTGACTGATGACGATCTTGCTGCAATTCTAAAGTGTATTGATGCTAAAACCAACCTCAAGAGGTTGATCCTTACTCACTGTTTTAATATTGTTGGGCAGGGATTATCACCTTTAAGAGGATCTGTTGTATTAGAAAAGTTAGATTTAGGACTTGTTCGTCAAATGGAGGTGCCACAAGCTTTCAATGATGTACAACTCTCTGAGGAAGCTGTGTATGATATCCTCAATGGTATTTTGTCTGTGGAAGGGAATACATTCAAACGTCTACATATACCCTTGGCATGGTCTAACGACAATAATGGAAAGCCTCGTCCCAGCGAGAGACTATCAAGTTTGTTCAATGATATGCAAACTTCTTCCTTTATGAATGCGAAGAATCTTTGTGCTTACTTTGGGTTTGACAATTCGAAAAGCCTAATAGAGCAATTTGATAATGATGACGTTGACAAGGATGAGATCGATTCATGTTTTGGGTGCAATGAACATGGTGATTTCGTTATTTGTAACATTTGCAATGAAGTTAAGTGCTATGGATGTGGCGAAGTGTGTACTTGCACCGGTGAGGAATGCAACAACATTACATGTGACGATTGCAGGGGCGATGAGAATGTAGTAGTAGTAAACAATTGCGTCAACTGGTGTGATAATGAGTGGTGTGATGCCAGATGTGGAGATTGCCGATTCCGTGAATGTTGCGATGGCACACTAGACTGTGATGATTGTAAATCGAAAGTGTTTGACCGTCTCCTGTTAGATAACAATGCAAAGAAAACAGAGATTGAGCAATTGCAGCGTGAACTGAATCAGCTCCGGTGTTGAGACTAAAGAAGATGTGGTAAAGATGATAGCCTACATCAAGAAGTACGAATTTGAGTAAGGCACTAGAACAATGTGGAGAGCTATGATGCACGAGATATACATACTAGGTATTCTAAATATTAGGTCAACTATATTACACTGATACACTCAAACTAACTTAAGGAGTTGCTATGCACATAGATGACGGACTAATAAAGCATAACATATCATGATGCATACAGAGGGAGCTATAATAAGACATATGATATTCACTCTTCTTCTTCTCCTGTCTTTTGCTTCTTAGGTGCAGGTTCGTCATCATCTGACTCGAACTCATGATCATTCTCACCTTCCTCCTGTGGCTCGAATTCCTGGGCTGCATCCTCATCGTCAGATTCGATTGGTGGGCCGAGCAGGGCTGAGATGCCAGGGACTTCTGAATCATCATCACTGTCTTGCTGATCGCTATCTGAATCGTCATCATTAGCTGAGTCGTTATCATCATCTGAGTCATCACTATCAGCCTGCTGATCACTATCACTATCATCAGAGTCCTCTGCACTGTCCAGGTCACCTAGCGAGATGTCAGGACCAGAGTCGTCATCATCATCGTCTGTTAAATATTATAGAAAGATACCAAGTAAAGTGTGAGAACATTGTCTTTGACATTGTGCTACTTATAATATGATGATGCACGATTCATACACTCACCATCGTCATCAGAATCATCTTCTTCATCCTCCTCCTCGTCATCTTCATCAGGTGCTACTTCTTCCTCTGTTATGAGATAAAGATAAGTATGCAAAAAAGTTGTAAGTATCTTTGATATAATACTATGGTACACATGATATGTACATCAGACAGGTAAATTAGTAACTTACCATCATTAGCCTCCTCGTTGGCTCCAACATCTTCTTGTTCTTCCGGCTCTCCGGGAAGTTCAGGCTCTTGTTCTTGATCAGACATATTGACTTGAGAGTAAGTTCAAGGAGGGTTGTCGGTATCCTCGTATGCAGAAATTGAAGCAGGCGGCTGTAGTTAAAAGAAGGGGTAATGTGAATATAGATATGGTTAGTAACAACATAAAGAGGAACCAGAAGAGGTAAACATGCTGGTCGTCCACATTAAATAGGAAGGCCCTAGGATACCACGCCATATGATGTGATTGAGGAAGAAGTCACCTCGTTGGGGTAGATATATCATAACAGCACCGACCGCCCAACAATCTCACCACATCCATAAGCAACAGATAAAGATATACTTCCCCTCTATATCGTTGCAAAAGAAAGAACAATGACATTGCATAGAGCTCGAACAGTCAATAAGTCTAGAGGTGTACCATCGTCAAAAAACAACAGAATAAAATAAATCAAAAAACAAGACGCGCCGCCAACAGGCCGCAAGTAGTATCAACATACATATGCTATTGCAATAAGCATCAATCAAACTCACCTGTAATTGCGAGTAGGGCAACTTGAGAATTATGAGCATCATGTTGGCAATAAAAATGAAGTTTTGATTGCATGTGAAATGAAGGCGTGATTTTACTTAGTGATTTTACTAAGTAAAAGTTATAAAACGTGCTCCAACATAGGAATCAGTAGTTAGATGCTCGTAGAAATGTGTATCTTTTGAGCTCATAACCTCAACCCCTGGTCCTAAATCTCCCAATTAGCAGTACGCTCCCAAAAGATTCTTCAGAACAACAGCGGTTTTACCCATCAACAACAATAGAGCAACAATACCTCTAACTAAGTACTGAATATATTGCAAATAGAACATACCTATCATTATCATGTCCGCCGAAGTAAAGACAATCAAATCTACCAAACTCGACTCAATCGAGAGCAAGTTCCCACTGATCAAAGGCGAGGAGCTGGGGAAGATGCGCCTTTGTGAATTCGGAATCTGTGCAGATGGTGTAAAACGCTCTTGTGCCAAGATTGAAGCAAAGGCAGGGTTTCACTGGACTGAATGCATGCCAGCGAGTAAGGGAGGTAAGTAAATGTATCTTATATTAATATGCTCATATCATATGCTCATATCATATGTGCTCAATGTCTATCAAGGGCCCATGCCGGACGGAGTTACATGTTGCCCAAAGAACCACTTTGGATTCCTTGCATCCGGAAAGATGAAGATCATGATGGTCGATACAGGCGAGGAGCAGATCATCTCAGCTGGAGAAGCCTACTATGTTCCCCCAAAGGTATGTTTAGTTAACCTGATAGTTACTTTGCAATCAGAGTATAATCTCATATGCTATCTTGTTCTTTACTTTAACTTCTAGCACGATGCCATCATGCTCGAGGATACGGTGATGCTTGAGTTTGAAAGTACCGCCGCTGAGTATTATGGAAAGCTTGACGACAAGTAAGCATGGGGCGTAAGTTGGCACATTTCCCTTTGTTTTTGTAGAATGAGGAGAGGAGTTGTAAATAATGATGTAGATATAAGACCTACTTAAATAATGTTTAACTGTAACTACTGTTCATTCATATAGTACATCTAATACAATCACATGATACACATCCCTCTTAATCTCTTCAGTACAGACAAAGCAATAATCATTTACAAACTGATCCATTCCCCTCGATGTAAAAGATGTGGTTCCTACCCATAACATCAATGCCGCAGGTCACAGCACCGACAATACCCACCCAGCACCTATCACTATCATGCACGTCTTGGGCTAGTTTGGTAACTGCAATATCTCGTACTTGACACTTATGTTTGGATATTGCAAGTTGATATCTCATTTCGAATCCCCGAGATTTTCCAGTAGCTTCATCAACTCCCAGGTTGGCAAATACACTGACTACTCCCTCGGCTGAAGCAAATACTACATCGGGCAGTGTACTATCCGAGAATATCTGCCCGGTAGTGACTGACCTACCAGCATCATTCTCATCCCCGACGCCATTACTACTTGGTGCGCCCGCCTCAAGAAGGACAAGAGTATCCTTCACCTTTCCATTCTCATCCATAAATAATATTCTTTGGGGCAATGGATATCCTGGGACTCGCTGTTTACTATACAAGAATGTTGCTTCTAATATGTCATCAATCCCATCTCCATCAAGATCACTAAATTCATAATTGGTACTCTGTAATGAATACTTTTCATTGCCCGGATATGGCCCACCACTAGACGACAATGTAGATGACTGAAATGATTGTGACGAGTTTGTAGTATCCTCGTGCACCAACAGGTTAATACCAATCACATTCCCATCATCGTCTACCTGTGGTAGGTCATAATCAGTTCGTCTACCAGCGGCTATAACTCCACCCAGTTTAGGACTATGTCCTGCACCGAATCCTGCATATCGGGAGTAATCTGATCTTTCATCTGTCTTGGGTGGAGGTGATAAATGAAACACTGGCGAATAGGCGGTATGTAAAAGATTTCTTTGTCTTTCAATCTGTGTCATTGATTGTGTATCCACAATTTCCACAGATTGAAAAATCTCAACACCACCCTGACCTAATAAAGCAATCATCTTTTCATTATTAAATGTTGCAAATCCACCATTTCTATCACCCTTTGGATTTGGATGTTCCCATACTTCATTAAATTCTAAATTACACTTTGCATCTGGATTATGGATAGAACATCCAGTTTCTTTATTCATGGCAACGTATACAACTCTAGCTGGAGTATTATCACCACGCTTACATGCACCTAAATCATTCGGCTTCTCGACATGACAGGTACCACCTACTAATAGTACTGTAGAATGTTGTGTAGCATCATCACTCTTCTCATTTGAACTAACATCAATTTGATAATAAGATCCCGGTTTACCAATAGGTAACGCCTTCGAGAATTTGACACCCAAAAACTCATCATTATCATACTCTGGACCTAAATTAATCAATGCATATGATTGATCAATCCAATGTCGTCCTGCAGCAAAGAGTATATCTTCTAATCCATCGCCATTTAGGTCAAAGTTTTGTACACCTACATGTTGGCCGTGATAGGGAGTGTCGAGTGTTTGGCATGGAAGATTGTAAAAAGGTGGGAGTTCAAGGTTAGTTAGAACGTCTTCTTGGGGTATATTGGCGACGGAGGTTGTTAGTATTAGAGGTAGTAGTAGTAGGTTCTTCATCCTATATCCATATCATTTAGTCGATTATTCTTTACCATCCCAAGCAGGCAGTAGGGTTATTACTTCTGTCTTTCAAAAAATACACTCTCATAATTTTCTGTGCTAGGTGAGAGTTGCAGTTGCTACTATAATATCGGTATCATAAAGAGATGGGAAATGAACAACTATTGTCACCACGGACACAAGCAGCATTAAACCATCTTCGTAGACTAAAGCCATTGGATGGTTATTCAGTCGAGAGATATATCATTGCAACAAGCGGTAAAACTGAAGTTCGATTGAAAAGAAGGTGAGATGCTTTTGCAATTGCAACGTGCATATGATTGAGATAACATGCTGATTTCAATTGCATATTTATTATAAGTGATTCTAATACCACATTGCAAATCTTACAAACTTAGAAATATACCGATCTGTGACGAAGGATTTGAGGATATAGTACTAGATCGGATAGAAGGTCATGTAGTTGGTATACAAGTACTGACTTCAAGAGGAGAGGCAGGCAGAGGAATAGTATTAGTAGATAAGAATGGCAAGATTTGTGCTAATAATGATGATGATATAGTTACAGTTCAAATGGCGAATACTACCTCATTTGCTCCCTCAGTTAATGGATCATCACAAAGGCGTAGTAGTTCAGTTAGATCATCATCTTCAACAATGTCCTCAACAAATCAAATAGTAGATACAATAAGCAATGAACTTCTAATACAATACGGATTAATGGCAATAGGTGCATTACTTATACTCAAACTAATCTTCACGGCACTAAACATGATTATACTATTCGCACTACCAGTAATACACCTTTATGCATCAGCCAATTGTCCATCAAATGATACATTCGATGCCAAAAAAGAATTAAAACGTGTAATGCGTGGTGCACATTTACCAGAGGAACATCAACCGAAAGGATTATTTGAGAAGGGACTGGCCAAATTGACTTCTAGTATTACAACTGAAATAGCTACCTCGTTAGGATACGAGATAAGAATCAATGATTACTTTGTAGCCAAGATGGCAAGTGTGAAAGTGCCAGTTACTGGATATGAATATTATTGGATCGGGATGTTTGATAGATGGAGATATATGGGTCAGAGAGAGATACCTACAAACACTTAACGGATATGCTTACCATCTCCAGTTTCTAACTACTAACCTGGCGTATTGACTCTATACCAGTTCTAATGTGGCTATCTACGAGATATCGATGAGTATTCACAAGGCAGGCAGATGCGATGGAAAAAACATGTAAGGATACCATCTCCTACATGGGAGATTATTGACAGGAAGATCAGCGAAAATTGCAATTGGAACTTGAAATATCTTTTATATGAATTATGGATAATCTGAAATAAGTGGTAGGCATATTAGCATAAAGCGATAAAGCGCGAAGAAATTTGTATAAAGCGCTATAAAAGCTCCAAAAAGCGTTGAAAGATCCAAAAAGCGGATAAAAGCGCGCGCTTTTATATTACTACCTGATAATAGTAGTGCGTTGGAAACAAAAAAGCTGATAAAAGCGCGAAAAAGCGCGCTTTAAGCTCCGAAAAGCGTTGAAAGCTCCAAAAAGCGTTGAAAAGGCTAGGATTCCATGTGAAATCAGGATGAAATCGCCAAAAGGTACACATAAACCCTCAACGCTTTCTTATAAAATCGCCAAATATGGATTTCGCGGATCTCCCAGCGTGGAATTCATGGAGTCTCTGACGACCTACATAACCTGATCTTCATCTAGAACTAGTGTATATGTACATTATTAAGTAGTACGCTAGTAGCTTTAAGCTAGTATGGGTCAGGCGGCGGCCATATCCTACCAGCCCCGTCGTTCTGCGTGCCCCCAAACATCCCATCGATTTACCAACACCCTCATCATACCCTCGCACTGCATATTCCCAAAAGAATGGAATTAATAGGGTCTAAATTAAGAGAAATCGATCTATGTGTATTTAGTATGCAAATTGAACCTACGCCCATGTTAACATCATCCTTGGCTGTGCCGCACGTTGTATTAGTATGCCGAAATGCATATTTATACCGTCGACACGATATTGATGATGATTATGAGATGATGCACACCGTTGCTCCTTCTCATTTGGGGTATCAGTTTGATGTGTTGAAATTGCACTACTAGAAAAATAAACTTTTCTAGCAACAACAACGATGAAACCATGAAGATTAAACCGATGATTCGCCCAGGTAGGATGGGCGTGAGCTGTTATATTAATGTTGAGTTAGTAATGTTGGTGGTATTAATTAACCGGGCACCATTGGTTATATTAATCTACCCAGGTACTATTTTAGAAGGTGATGCACCTTAACCATCAAGTGCAACAGATGGCCTTAATAATAATGTGATAGAATCTCGAAATCAATTCGGGGATATATACAGGGTAAACAGTCCCTTGAAGTGGATAAACAGCTAGCCGAGTGAAAGTCATCACCCACAATCTGGGGGCGAGTAGGGGCTATAATGAAATGGCGAGAGTTTTAACAGCGGTCAGGTACATTTCGATGCAGACTGACCACTCATATGCCTGGTAGAAGGTTGGGACGAGTTGAGTGCGCTCCCCTGTTGTATCTAGCAACAGAACTCATGTATTAGGGGATCATCACCCTTTTACATAACCTTCTTTACCCAATTCGATGATGAATATTATGTAAACATCAACACCCATCAAACAAATTAATCAACAATTTAAAGTTTATGTCCAAGCGGCCACGTACTGATTCGTTCCTAAGGTGGAACCGACATAACTACCGTCACAGATATTGGAGTTTAGTTAGTTAAATGGGTATTGTTTGGGTTTGAAGCGAGCACCCCCTATTATAGGAAGTGGATAAAACGCTCACTATCAGAATTATTCGGAGTTAGTACTTACAGAAGAAGTATAAGGGTACCAATAGAGTATGCCTAAAATATCGACCGTACCTAGTACTCCCTTCCACTTCTTCGCATGGGGGCACGATCGAAGATGTTCGACAGCTCTAAGATGTGATTGCCCCCAAGTGGAAGCGTGCAGTTGATATGCGGTAGTTCCTCACCGACCCCTCACCGCCTTACGGCGGTCGTGGGCACGGCCTGTGAGGTTAACGAATGCGGCGGCAGTGAGGTGAAGGCACAATTGTGGGTGGACCTTATAATCGGACCCCTGGAGCCCACTGCCAAAACAAAAAATAAAACAAAAACTAAAAACTAAACTAAACTATGTACATTATTAAGTACATATAAGTGAATTATACTTTCTGATTGTGTTGGGCCGGACTATTGGATACCGCATACTATCTGCAAAAAAACTGAAAAAATGACGCATCTACTTATATTATATTACTCAGATAGAGGTGTGTTGTTGTTCATACTAGGTATAATATACTCAACCTATCCTATATATTGACCCCTGGTCCCTGGTAGTGTTCCAATCATACTCACTACTCATTATTAAAACCATGAAAACACTACTTCTATTTCAATCTATTGCATCGTCGGCACTGAGATCTGGCCGGCGGTCCTCTTCATATGCAGTCTGCAACCAATTGGCTAATACTTCATCACAAAATAATTATGGAAGAGGTGCGACCTTGCTTGCATTAGGAGGAGTTGGCGTAGCTGGTAGTGGAATGGGAAGCAGTATAGCAATGTGCAGTAGTAAAGAAGATGGATCTCTTGCGGCGGCAGAAGCATCTAAAATCAAACCAAAGAAGTACATTGATGAACCTGACAACACTCCTCAACACAATCCATTGCTGCCATTTCCTGAAGCTAGCTTGAGACATGATACATATAATGGGGTAACATTGGACCTAACAAAGATATATGATGAATCTACAACAATAACTGCAGAGGATTTTGGTGACAAATTGAGCAAAGCATTAGATATATGGACTCAAGAGAAACGAAGAGGACTGTGGCTCAAAATCCCGACATATCATGCACACTTGATTGCACCTTCTACACAACAACACGGATTTGACTTCCAACATGCAGAACCGGGTTATTGCATTTTAACTAAATGGTTACCAAATAGTGAAAGTCGCTTGCCCAATGGTCCAACACATCAAGTAGGTATCGGTGCATTAGTTATACATCCAACAACTGGAAAGATGTTAGCTGTTCAAGAAAGGACAGGTCCTGCTGCCAAGCGTAAGCTGTGGAAGATGCCCACTGGATTGACTGACCCGGGTGAGGATATAGCTACGGCAGCTGTCAGAGAATTGAAAGAGGAAACCGGCTTGGATTGTGAGTTTGATAAGATTATATGTTTCCGACAGGCACATGGTGGCCTCTTCAATAGGAGTGACATGTTCTTTGTCTGTTTATGCCGATTGAAAGCTGAAAACGAGGAGAAGGTCAAGAGCGGAGGAGATATTGAGCTCATACCTCAAGAGGAGGAGATATTAATGGCTGATTGGATAGACATGGACTTCTATGCTACACAAGGAGTTTGGAGTGAAAGCCCTTTATATAAAGAGATGAACGGTGCAATGATCCATGCCGCTCAAAAGGGGATTGAGTATTCTTTGTCAAGTGATGAGAGTAGTGACAAAGAAGAGGCACACGGCTTTGTAGCTAAGAATTTGCCGGTTGGTTTTAGACCTGGAAGCAACACAATATATGTCAGCAGTAAACTATAATACTTCTAATGTACATGATTATAATTACATTTCTAGTATTGCTATTGGTCTGGATAATATTGCTGTTCTGCTTGCCATTGGTCATCATTTCTCGACTCTATAGATAATCTATTGTTAGCGTGGGAATCATCTGATTGTTGCCAATGGTTACCATGACCATGCTGGTTAACTTGACCAGTACCAAAACCTGCATTCTGGTGCCTCATGAACCTTTCTAATTGCTTCATTTTAGTTTGATCATGTGCTTTGAGCCTCATAGGATACATCATGGTTGCAAACTGTCTCATGAATGTACTAATTTCTTCATGTGATACATTGCCTCCACTACTACCGGCAAGTGAATGCAGTAACGTACTCTCCATCTGTTCCATCTTTATTTCTGATATTATATCCTTTTCAAACATTGAATTAGCAGCTTCTCTTAGTTTGTTTGAAACATCATTTTTTACGCATTTGATTGCAATTGATAATGAAGTTAATACCATATAATGTACTGTCCGGGGTGATATATAAGGACTTGGATGACTCCCTCCCATTTGACCAGTCTGATGATAATCATCAGTTGGCGTATCAACAGATGTAGATCGATCAATATAAAGAAGCGACAGCGCTAATATAACTTGTCGTTCATCGTCCATCGGATTAGTACATGTAGAATCATCTAATCCGACTGCAGAAAGTAACGTATCAAGATATGTCTTTAACTCTGGAGATTCCTGATAACTAACATTAGAATGAAATACTGTCTCTTCTTTATGTTGTTCTTTAGATGTTGAGTGTTGCAAACGCCGATTTGTTTCTGCAGTAAGACGAAGTGCAAGTGACACCGACAATGTGTCAATCAATGGTAATGATGATAGAGGTAGTGATATATCAGATGTTTGTTGATGTTTCTTTTCTATATTATGAGTATTGTCATGTACTTTATCATGTACTTCTCCGCCACCTCGAGGAATTGACAATCTTCTTCTCTCTACATTTTTATGTTGGATTGATAATGAAGCATCACTATAATTATAGCATATCAATGCAAGGAATGAAACAAAGTTACACATTCTTTTCATCATGATATGCACGCAATACGAATGACACTATGGCACCACTTTATTAAGGGGGAGTACTACTCTTAAAACCTGTACGATATCACTACAATAATACTAAAGGCAGGAAGGAGACTACCGACCATAGAGGAAGATGTGGACAGTATGTAGTATGTAGAGTGTAGAATCTCAATCATTGAATAAATGTTACCGTTGCCATCCCTGTGCAAAAATGTATCTTGCTTGTCGCTCTTGCATTTCGCATGGCGGCCGCGGCACACCTCTAAGCTCTACTCTCTCCTATCCCAGAATATATGCACGATCAATAATGAGGTATGTTGAACACATTTGATATAGGCTGGCTGATATATACTCTCATATTGATTGTCTATCCCCTACATCCCACCTCTCTTCATCTCCACTCTCCACAACATCAAACAATGAACATGGTCTCCGTAACTAGCACTGCTCCAGAATCTCCAACACCCTCGGTAGAAGATGATGATTTCGATACTAATGAAGTGGCACCATCATTAACAGATTTTGATAGTCGACATTCTTCTTCGGAGGTGGCAATTCCCAAGGCTAATGGGAATAACAGTTCCACAAAGCAGAGGAGAATTGGTCGTCTCTCTACTGTGTCACGACTGTATGATGTCGATGGTGACGGTGAATTAGATGAGGCAGAGCAACAAATGAGGAATATGGATAAGAGTGGACGTGGTCATTTATCTAATGAGACTGTATACAAGATGATGCAAGAACAGATGCAGACTCAGAAACAACTATGTAAGTGCAATCATATGATACCGTATTTCTATTTGTGCATATGATTTATGATATGTGATATCTCATGTATTTTATTTGTTGCATCCCATATACATTCAATACAGTCCAAGTGAAGAGGATCATGTTTATGTAAGTAGTTTACATATTATGTGTATGAGTAAACTTAATTTGTGCATATGATATGTACTTATTATTTGGAATTGGTATCCTCTCACATATATATCTATTCACTATACTTATGCACAGTCTTCTTGCAATTGTTGTCGTCCTAGCCGTGTCCAATCTTGGAACTAGTTTTGCGGCTGCATATTTGGCAAAGGATACGACCACCAACGAGTCCTATCAACTTGTTGATAAACGCTCCGGAGAAGAACTAAGTACTCAAACATCTACGGAAGATATTGAGCTTGAGAGAACAGTCATCGACCAGGAAACCGGCAGTCGTAGACTTGCAACTGAACTCGAATACAAGACATCAAGTCTAACAATTCCTCGCCGTTTATGTTCTAAGCTAAAGAAGAATTGTAACCGTGGAAGACAAGTAACACTGAAGCGAACATGGGGTAACGGGGATGTCAGCCGCCACACAATGTGTCCCTTCAGGAGAGGAAAGATTAGTAGGTCACTCAAGTCAATCCTCGAGAACGAACTAGGTCAAAAGGTAATCCTTAAGCCTGAAGAGAATGGTCACTGTGAGATTAGTGGAGACGCTGTGAGAATGCGTCAAGGAGAGGTTTGTCAGGTGAACAATGACTGTGCTGATAATTTGACGTGTATGAAGGTACCAGCTTTCATTGAAAGTTGTCAATGGAGCTGTGCAAAGAAACGTTGGGTAGAGCGTATGAAGGTGCAGTGCCAATGGGATTGCGACTTTCCAACTTGCGAGAACGAGGAGGAGATTGAAAAGCGTTAGTTACCTAGCAGATCGAAGAATCCCCAGTTTTGTTTCCACTTATTGTTTTGGTAGATGATATAGAATATAAGTTGTACTGTAATATAATAGTGTCTTATACAATAAGAATATTTATCATCTTAGTAAGAAAAGGTAAGTAAGTACATAGAAGGAGTCCACCGACTCAAAAAAGAAAAATCACATACCAAAAATCAAGGGAATACCAAACTACCTTACCTTTACAAACTCAAGTGTATACTAATACTATCAAAGACTTTAATATGAGTGATACAAGCCATTCCTTTGTTGCTTTGAAGAAGACAGATCCTTCCCCAACGCTTTTATCAAGGCGCAACCTAAAACAGCTCAGTCTAGATATCGTTTCGCCCACTGCTCAACAACAAACTACCAACCATCTTGATACTAATGTTAGCAGCTTGACAGATGACGCTTCCTTACGATACTCTCTCGATACTACCGATATTAATCTACTGGATCAACATGAGACGGAACTAAAGTCAAAGGATACCACCGAAAAGGAAAATGAGTCGCATAATAACCGCACTATCACTGCTTCTCTTCAGCAGAAGAGTACTAAGCGTACATCATCATCCTCCTCACCATCATCTACTGTATCAACTTACACCAACACTTCACAGGAGAATGCAGTGCATCCATATAAAGTAGAATCACGCGTTTGGGTTGTGTGGAAAGAACAGGAATTGAAAGCAACTATCCAACGGTTCAATAGGAACGGTCGTCCGGTAATTAAGTGGGATGGAGTTAAAACCCGAACGACCATGGATATTGGTGATATTAAAAGATACGTTGTAGATAATAATGATGAAGATGAGACTGTCTCACAAACAGCTTTAACAGAGGTCCTTGTTATTAATGATGATGAAGCGCCTCCCAAGCTTGCGGATAAAGAAGATGATACTTTAGAAGAAGAGAAATCTGATCAAGAAGATAATCCCAAAACCACAAGTGAGGATCAGGTACTAACTGCCCAGACTGAAGATGATAAGTCAATGAAGAAAGCTTCCGATTCCAATACTACTCCCCCAACCGAGAAGGTAGACGAAGATACCATTGACGACAATACTAAGCAGTCAGATGAAGAAGATGATATTCCAGATAATAATGCGCCATCAGCACTTGTGATGATTGAAGACCTAGAGCAGCATTTAGATGACTATCTCAAATCAGTAGACAAAGCCCAGGAAGTAATCGTCGCATGGAATGAGAGAAAGGCTCAGATTAGAAAAGAGCTGGAGAATGGATGGGGTGTTAATGATGCTACTTTGGTTGAACCAGAACCAGAGTAGAATAATCAGGGTCATGTTCTTCATTTCAATTTGTTGTGTCTAATATGATGTAAGCTGTGAAGCTGCTATCCTAACAATAACTGTAGCATCACTTTCCTAATACTAAATGTCTAATCCACCCAAACTTTAATCTGATTATTGCCAAACACTGTATATCTTACAACCTGTCAACAATCATAAGTTCAACTATCTTTCTCCCGTTCCTTTTGGTTCCTCCTTCACGTCTCTACTTTTATCATCCTCTTTACTAGAAGAACCACCATACAAGTGCTTACTTCTAAATTGCCATGAATAGAATTGTTGTTCACTTTGTTGATTTGGTATTTTCGGTGTGGTTATAGAAGATAATAAGATGTTGATCAGAATTATATGTATATGACAAATCAATACAGTGATACCACATACTGCAACTTACTGCACAAAATTTCTAAACGGTACCTGTGCCATTTCTCTTCGAAACGCCTCTCCACTATCAGTACTACTACTACTTCTCTTCCCATCTTTATCAACATCTGAATCTGGAGGTACTAATAAATCTAAAAAGTATAAACAATGTGGATACATTATATACTTTGCATATTGTGGTTGTTTCCAATATCGTAAATACCGTAAAAAATCTAAGAAGGATGATTGATATAGGATACCACTCGTTGCAAGGTAGTGTAGATATGCTGGTGATGCCAATGATTGTACAAATTCGAGCTTTATTATAAAATGAAGAATGATAAAGTCAGTTATGTGTATGTAGGTGTATGAATGGATAAGTTAAAAGCAAACAATACGACATAATATTGTGCATAAGATGTGTACAAAATAAATGATGGGTATCCAAATCATTTACTCACTTCTAACTCGAATCGATTATCAGGAAGAGACACATCAGATGTAGAAGATGATGATTGTGCCGATGCAGCCATGATTATATACCAACTCAATATGCTTCTTTAATAGTACAGTACCTAGATACAATCTTAAACTAAATAAGAGTAGGATAGGAAGGTTCGTAGTTTAGTGAAGGTCTACGTACTGACCTAGGCTATTTTGAGGATACCCCAAGCAAGTTCGCATCCAAAGCGGTACTGGACACTAATGAGATGTAAGAAGTATTCTATGATGTTCGATCAAGCTCCTAGAAGAAACAATAAAGGCTCTAACTATTTCGTGTTTTTACAAAATCTATCATTCATTGCAATAGAAAGGTGTCATATATTATATAAGCAGCCCTATTAAACAAATGGCATGCTAGATGGTGCCTCAATATAATAGTATGAATGGCGGCGGCCGTGACGATGGCGCCGTCGTTATAACTCCGCCGACTGGCGTCGACGGAGATCAATCAACAACTTTATCAAATTTCAACATTCTGAGCCAGGTAACGTCGACATCACAATTGGATCCTAATAATATAAGCTTTGACCCTAATATCGTAGGTGGTGATAATATTAATATAGGAGGATTGTCTAATGATAGTCCTAATATTGTTAATGGACTAACAACAGCCACTCAAATGTCAATGATGACTCCTTCATTTTTGCAGCAGCCATCACTTGCTACGGCTACTTCCAGCACTGTCACCACATCATCACAGCATCAGCCATCACCACCAGCGACGGGAATCTTAACCTCTCAGTCTTCTCAGCCAATTCAATATATCACGGCCAACTCCCAGACAAGTACTACAACACATCAATTTCAGCAATTGGACTTAAATAATAATAATACTTCCCAGGCAGTAAGTGTCTCAACAATGGGTGATAGTCTCACGACTACATCTACTGCCAATTCATCCTCCTTGGCTAATGCAGTTATGACTATACAACAGAGTCAACAGCAGCAACAACCGCAGTTACTTCAACATCAACCTCAGCAGCGAGTAGTACATCATCAGATGCAAACTCCACAACAAAATCATTCACAACAATTACAAATTCAACAATTGCAACAGCAGTACAAACCACAGAATACGAATATGAATGGTAGAGTACCAGCTACAAAGAGAGATGGTAGGAAGTTATTTGTGGGTGGTCTACCCAATGAAGGTGAGTTACTATTGTTATCTATAAGTAGGATACCCCTCGGACTTAAACTCATGGTCATTTCTTATTTCTCTTTTTATAGTTACGGATCTATCCTTCTTACAATACTTTCAACAGTATGGTGAAGTTATTGATTCGGTAGTATTGTTGGATAGGAGGACGAAACGTTCACGTGGCTTTGGGTTTGTTACCTTTGCCGATCCGGTGAGTTTTTTTGACACATCAAGTGTGCTAAAAAAAAATCTCGGACCTCATGTGTCTCACCATGTTTTACAAACTCTATATTCCAATCTACCGTATATACTACTACAGACTGTTGCGGCATCATTACTTAAGATTATACCCGGACGAACAGGTGTTGTTAATATCCTCGGGAAGAATTGTGAACTTAAGGCATCGGAACCCAAATCGGCACAAGAAATGTATGAACAGTCGTTTATGCAGCAGCAGTATCATCATTCACAAGTACCACCACCACATCATCATCAAGGCGTACAATATAATGGAGGTGGCAGTAGCTGGCAGTCAAGTTACAGTAATGGTTCTACTAATACTGCTACTGCTAATCAAACGTCACAGCAACGAGTGGTATTTGGTGCCAACGGCATAAGTTCTGGTGTCAATGATGATCCACTTCAAGTTCCTCAAACTATGCCAATCCCTTCCAACTTTAAGGTTACACACACCACCGCTAGTCAAGGAGTTGGCAGTCAAGGTGGAGGATCAGGTGTACCAACCTATTCACACTCCACTATCACTCGTACCACTACCGATGAAGGTATGACGAATGTATATATTCAAAATAACTTTTATACCTTACCACCTGGGACGATTCCTCAAGCTATTGGAAGTGTTCCATCACCAGAGGTGTTGCAAGCTCAGCAGCTTGAGGCTGTCAAGACACCTGGTGGTTTAGATTCACTAACGAATCCAAAGGTTGCTCCACAATATCAAAGTCTACAACCTGCATATCCAGGTAGGAATGGACATTAAGATATTTGTTTGGTATATATATAATTTGTGAGATAGGGTGTCGAGGAGGGGGTCTACATAAGTAGAGAAGTTTGATGTGTGTGTTTTAGATATTGTGTATGATTACTGATAGATAGCAGTTTAGATCGATAGAAAGAGAGGGGTGGAGATGTGAGCGTCAGATATTAGGGGAGTTTAGGATGCTTTTAGGGAGTGCTCTGTAGAGTATATTAGGAAGGGGATAGATCCAGAAGAATGTTTATTCTTGATTGGAACTTTGATACAGAACGATAGGGGTTGTAATAGTATGACATCGTTAAATATTAGGGCAATATTTTAAGCAACAACTGAGGAACTGTCAACCCCTTCAACCTCACAAAGAGATGAATGAGTGATTGGCTGAACAAATACCATCCTAATATCCCAATGAAAGTGTATACTGGAATTGATACGCTCATACTTCGCGTATAGGGCTGTAGTCTTGTTCTCCATTGTTTCAGTGTTAGCAACTCCTTCCCACCAATGTAGGATTTGATTTTATTATCTTTTATTCTCTTGTGTTTATCTCGCTTTGATTGCTCTTTGATTGCCTTGACATAGCATAAAGCAGCAGTTGCTAATCCATCTGGTCTGAGGCCTTGTGGAGGACTTATATGTTGACCAGTCCATCTGAGACCCCATTTATAATGATGAGAGGGTAGTTCTGTCTCGTTTCCAGAAGTTTTGGTTAATGCAGCTACCACCGCTAGATCTGCCACATCCTCTCTACCCACGACACTCGGAGATTCTACCTTGCCGTCTATACACAGTTGCAATGAGGTGTGATTGCTATTTCTAACATCATCTATCAAGTCACCCGGCCTCAGAACGATGGTATCAAGCGAGCTTTGTTCCATTAGTGTCTCACCCATCTGTTCGTATCGACTCACACTACTCCAAAAGACATTAGTTAGTGCAGATAAAGGCCTGAAGGGACTTCGACCAACCATTAAGTGAGAAATCCGTATGAACTTAATCCTGTCACTTGATGATAGGAGCTGGCTGCCACCATTTAGCAAACTAATAGCAATGTCTCTTCTACGACTGCCTTCTTCTTGACCAAATGATTCCGTGCTTCGTTTCTGTCGCAAACCAGCAGCTACTGAACTCTCAAATCCTTCCTCTTCCCTAATGACTCTCATCCTTTCTCTATCTCTTCTTAATTCTTCATCCATTAAGGCACTTTGTTTCTCAAATTCTACTATTATATCTCTCTTGCTTTGTTCCTTCTCAGCTTCTTCTATGATTTTCTTGGTTGATAAATAATTAACATAATAAGGATGCGTGGGATCACTACACCACTTTGACGCGTCTTTCCGAAATACCCTGAGAATTGGTACTTTTAAGTAATCTGTCCATATGTTTGAAGAACGGAATGATGATAAACACGAGACGATAACAGTAGCACCACTTATTGCCTCTCGCAATGTCTCCTCTCCGCCTGATTCAAGTATGTCAATGTCAGCATCATCTTCAGCTGATGTAGAATTCTCATACTTCCATCCCTTTCTTATAAAGTATATCTTTGCTTTATTAACCCAATCATCTAATACCTTTGTTTCATTATTAGTTTCAAATGCTGTTTGATAGACATCTCGTTGTGATACTACATCACTTACAACCAAGTGTAACTTGGGTCCAATATTCTTCTTACCTCCTCCATTATTCATGAGATTATCAAGTACCAAATCTTCTTCATCATACAGCACACTTTCAAACTTTTTTCGGTCTCTAACAAAGGCTACTACATCTAAATCGACACCGGAGTCTAATAGCTTCCTAATGACTCGTCTTCCTATCCTCCCTGATCCTCCGAACACTACAATCTTTGGTCGTGGTGGTATAGAACCAGGAATGGCCACATGTTGCAGTGTATTGGTTGGTAATTCAAGATCAGGAGTTATATAATCATCCCATAATTGTTGTTGCTGTTTCTGTTGTTGTTGGGGTTGTTGATTAGGAAATGATGATCCTTCGGCCATATAAAATAAACTTGATGATTTAGTGGTTGTTGTTGAAGAATGCTTATTGCTTTGTTTTATACGGGGTGATAAAGCGAGACATGCTGACTTGGTATAGATGATGAGCACTAATAATAAGTGCAACAGCATACTTGGAGTATGGACTGGATAATATATGTATTCTCAATTTCTATTTAGACATTGAATTTGAGGTATACCTTGTCGATATTATATTATACCAAGCAATAAATCTGCAAAACCCTATTTATTTAGTGCATGGTGTGTATTGATAATGCAACCTCTCGCAGCTGCTTTGCTTTGCTACTCTCATTAAAAAAGATACCGCCGCATTGAAATCACAAACACAGCGCCAAGAGAGAGAGCATTACTAAAAACTGATCTATCCAGTTATTCTCTTAGATCTAAAATGCTGTGAGCTACAGACATACTAATTCAATAGCTAATGCGGAGCTGAATGTTATGTTTCAATGCAAACAATTGACAATCTTTTTTATTTTCTGTGCTAGAATAAGTAAATATTTATTTGAAGCCCCTCGCGATGCACGGATGGACGGATAGACTCGATCGATGCCCGCCGGCAGTAGACTGGACAGTATATGGTAAATGGTAGGTACTCATACAACCATAGATTACTTGTTTGCAATATGCAATTGGCATCTAATCATGGTGCATCTTCATATAAAAGCGCGACAAACATTAACTAATGTGACCCCAAGACATTAAGACTCAAGCAGTCATCGATAATAGAGATTGATAAAAGCACGACAACAATGAACTACTAACTGATGCTGATGTGATCAAGATTAAGATCAAGGCAGCCAACGGTAGCAGCAATACTTCAATACCACATATCTAATACAGATCAAGACCAAGGAGGCAGTCAACGGCAGCATACAACTATCATTATACTTCATTATAATTATACCACATATCTAACCTCAATATGACATCGCTACTACGCTCTAGTATTCTTCTAACAGGTCAAACAATTTGTTATCGCAAACTTGCAAAGCCATTACCTCCTGGGCTTGCGGATGGTGATTGCTCGTCTCCTGACAGTGTTGTTGAACTAATTGATTTGTGTGATAAATCAAACGATACTCAGTGTAAGATTTGTCTCGGAAGTCTTGAGCTGGGATCTGGGATGACTGTGAAACTTAAATCATGTGGCCATAAATATCATTTACAATGCATCCGAGATGCAATGAAGTATCAATGTTCAATGAAATGTCCAGAATGTCGCAATTCGATACTTGCAATTACAAGCCCTCATGATCAACTGAAATATTTACGAGGGGATAGTCCTGTCGGGACAATGCATGTACAACTACATGGATCGTCCTGTGCTGGGTATGAAAATTATGGAAGTATTATCATCACATACAGAATGGAGACAAAATATAATAGTAGACGTGTTGCTTATCTACCTAATACTCCAGAAGGTAATGAACTTCTCATTCGATTGGCATCGGCATTTAGTTGTGGGCTTATATTTACTATAGGCATTTCGCTTACATCAGGATTGGACAATGTTACGACTTGGGGGAGCATTCACCATAAAACATCACAGACCGGTGGATTGGTATCACATGGCTTCCCTGATGATCAGTATATATCCAATTGCAACAACGAGCTTGATTCTGCCGGTATACCTCCCTTTGATGTATGTGCTGCATATATTCAGACTAACCATATTCAAACTAGTCATACTCCATCTCAACTTCATCGCTATGTGAAACCCTCTTTACAATCACCTCGTCAAAGTACTTTATTCTTCTATCAAGAGAAAGTCAAATCGGTCTTCACTGAGAATATGTCCGGAGGCTGCCTCCCTGATATTCATGAACAAATACAATCAGAAAGTTTTGTAAAGTTTGTAGAGGTAAGTCATATCAAGGGCCCTCGTATTACCATAAATACAAGAATATTCCAATCAAGCATATATCAAGCTTTTGTTGAGGAATGTAAGACATGTGCTGAGTCCACCGAGAAAGAGTATAACGTACAGATAGTCTTTCACGGTACTGCGAGGTCTAATATTGAAAGTATTTTAAGCAACGGCCTAGATCCATCGTTGAGAAGAGGGCAAAGCTATGGCCAAGGAGAATACTTTGCAGCAAGCCCTGACTTGCCACTTAATTATTGCAGAGGGGGGACTAAGATGTTGGTATTTCTGGTCATTACAACCAAGTTTGATCTTCGAGGGCCTCAAGATATTGTTGTGGTGGAAAAGACACAAAGACAACTACCAATTGCAACACTGTCCTTCCTTAGTTATGACCCTAGAGCTTTGACAGCAGCCAGAACTTTTCAAGCAAATGTATCAAAGTTGGTTGCTGAAGTAAGAGAGAAGGAAAAGGCAGTAAAAGTAGCTACTGCCAAAGAGAAGATAATCAAGCTCATTCTGCAAGAAGAGTACTTCGCAGCTTCAGATATTTACGAAATGTCCTGTGAGAAAGGACAACCTCCCGAAGTTTGGGCAGATGAGATGGCCGCCTATGTTAGAGATCATATTCGGGATGAAGAGATGGTTGAGATCTACTTCCCCAACCTTCCTAAGAGGCCGAAGTCGTCACAAGATCTTAAGATTCGAGCTACTACAGATATAGAAGAGGAAGCTGCTACTGCTCGGAAGAATCTGGCAAGTGTAACCGCAGCAAAAGGTAACAACATGCCCATTCCCCCTCAACAACGACAGTCTTGGCGTTCTATTAGTGCCAAGTCTCGTCTCAAAAGTCAACGTCTTTATGCATCCAAGTCTACGGGACCAAAGTCAACAAGATCCCTTAAGATTCAAGCTCCTACAGATATAGAAGAAGAAGCTGCTTCAGCTAGAAAAAAGCTGGCAAGTGTGAGCACTGCATCAAAAACCTCTTCTAATGACAATGAGAATGGAAATGATGCAGCAGCCCACCAGAGGTTCCTCTCGTGGTAGTAGCCAATCTTCATCAAAGAAGAACGACGAAGATACACACAGACCTAGCCAAGGACCGTTAAGTTCTAAACCCTCTTCCTTCCAGGCATATGCTATAAATGGAGAATGTTAGGGGAGTGTACACCCAACTGTAAAGTTATAATGTGTGTTATATGTGTTTGATACAACTATATTACTTTACAGAACACCCCTCTAGCTCTCAAACTTGAATAACAAGCAGCTGCTACATAGCTCTCAACTCTTGCAAATTAGTACATGCTCCAAACTCTACTCTCATAAAAGGATACCATAAAGATAACACCGCAGAAATAAATCACAGCACCGAGCGACGATACAGCTTGAAAGAGGTC